>Ga0214921_10008847_pt1 | contig 12905 bp, 7 predicted proteins | sample LL1505_MetaG_FD_177992 | JGI IMG/M metagenome (GOLD analysis project Ga0214921, IMG submission 177992) | Freshwater microbial communities from Lake Lanier, Atlanta, Georgia, United States - LL-1505 | ecosystem: Environmental > Aquatic > Freshwater > Lake | place: USA: Georgia | collected 2015-05-28 | reverse complement strand
GCCGAGCAAGCCGAAGCAAAAGCCGAGCAAGCCGAAGCAAAAGCCGAGCAAGCCGAAGCAAAAGCCGAGCAAGCCGAAGCAAAAGCCGAGCAAGCCGAATCAAAAGCCGAGCAAGCCGAATCAAAAGCTGAGCAAGCCGAAGCAAAAGCTGAGCAAGCTCTCAGCGCCTCAGAACAACATTTAACTCAATTAAAGAATGTATACGCCAGTAAGTCTTGGCTAATAACAGCACCTTTACGCTGGGTATCAGGTCAAATCAAACTGCTAAAACGTGATGGTTTGACAGCGCGACTTAAGGCTCTTGTCAAAAAGGTATTGCGCAAAATTAACTATGAATTGCACAGGCGACCTAAATTTCGAATTTTAATCTTAACGTTGAGTAAGCGCATCGGCGCTTACTCTTTTTTAAAGAAACTGCATGCAAAAGTGCATGGCGGTCAGCCTCCCTCTTCCACGTTATCTCTTCGCGATAGTTTCAGGCGGTTTTTAGACCGCAGACATCGAGGATTTTTCAAATTGCTCGGGGGTGTGAACCAAAAGAATATGGGCGAGCCCATTGGGTATCCTTTGAACGATCTGAGCAATTCACGATACCAAAAAAGAACTCGAATACTGAATCCGGATCTAGGAGTTATCTACTACTATGTAGATCACACTGTGCAGTGCCCTACAAACACCGGGATGCAACGCGTAACACGTCAACTCGCGTGTGCGATGCTTCGTGACGGCGCCCAATTGGTTTTCGTTAAATGGGACATTGACTTAGACCGTTTGGTGCTGGTCTCGACCGAAGACTTGCTGCACCTTGCAATGTGGGGTGGTCCCCTTCTTCCTGAAAGTACAAAAGCTGAAACAGGTTATCTGCCAGAAGGTTCAGCGCCTCAAGTCATTGACGGAAATGATTTCAACGACTGCAATTGGCTAGTTGTGCCCGAAGTCACACACATCAATTACCACCAACGCCAATTGACACTGGACGTCATTTTGGCTGCCAAACGGGCGCATTTGCGCACGGCTTTTGTCTTCTATGACGCCATACCGTTGCGGCGTGCCGAGCTTGCAAGCATGTCACCTGGGCATGAGGCCTATATGCGGCAACTGCTTCAAGTTGACTTGATTTTGCCGATCTCCATGTGGTCAGGGCAGGATTTGCAAGACTTCTTGATGACACACGAAGGTGTGCCGCGCGACAGCTTGCCGACCATACAAGCCTTGCTGTTGCCCGCGCAAGTGCCCGGTCAAGACAGGTTGCAGCAACAGATTAGAAACACCAATCCCTCTAGTAAGAAGATTTTGTGTGTGGGCTCAATTGAAGAACGTAAAAATCAGATTATCTTGGCCCAAGCATTCAACAACTTATTACAACTAGGATTGACGTCAGATTGGCAGCTTACCTTAATCGGAAATCTCAATCCAGCTTTGAATGAAGAATTGCAATATTTAATAAGTGCAAGCTGTAACTCTATTTCATGGCTTGGCAATTGCTCAGATGAAGAGTTAACGAAGCAATACCAAGAATGCAGCTTTACTGTTTTTCCCAGTGTGGAAGAAGGCTTTGGACTGCCAGTAGCTGAATCGCTCTGGTTTGGTAAGCCCTGTTTATGTGCTAATTTTGGCCCCATGGCTGAAATCGCACAAGGTGGTGGATGCCTGACAACCGACATGAATCAGCGCTCTGCTATCGAGGAGGGGCTTCAAAGACTGATGCACGATAGATCGCTTCTCGAGATGCTTTCTCACGAAGCATGCACCCGCGCCCTGCAGGACTGGTTGAGCTACGGAAAGGCGTTCATTGCGGCCATGCAGGCGAAAACTTCACCCGCAATACAACTTCCCATCGTGTATTACCTAGTGGATCACACCGCTTCTTTTGATAACAATACAGGAATTCAGCGAGTGGTTCGCAGTCTTGCGGCTAGCTTACTTAAGCAAGGCGTCCGCCTGGTTCCTGCAAAATGGAATGCTGGCAAAACCGGCCTAATTAATGTCAATGAAGATGAACGTATGCATCTTGCTCGTTGGAATGGTCCTGCCGAGCAGTATTGGAGCAATTGGTCTGAACCCTTACACAACCGTGGTTCATGGTTATTAATGCCAGAGCTGACACCACATTTTCAAAATGAAGACTACGAAAGCATTCGAAAATTTCTAGATCTGCATGACATGCAGGCTGCGGTGATTTTTTTCGACACAATCCCATGGAAACTCCGAGAAATTTATTCTCCTGCCGCTAGTCAGGGACATCGTACATACATGAAGGGGATAAATAGGTTTGATCTTGTTTTGCCGATATCTAATTACAGTCGCCAACAGCTTGCCTTGTTTTATCAAGGTGAAGAGATAGATACCTCCGGATTAGTCAACCGTTTAATTGCCTGCCCACTACCCGGTGAGTTCCTACAGACTCCACGCACGCTGCAAGTTAAAGAACTGCCTAGCAGCACCATAGAGGTGCTATCAGTGGGCACCTTGGAGCCGCGAAAGAATCACTTGGCATTAATTGAGGCTTTCTTGAGAGCTTCTTCAAGCAGCAGACGCAAAATGCGATTGACGTTTGCTGGCGGTGGTCCATTTCCATCCATTGCAGAAAAAATACAGCAACTAGTCCAACAGCATCCCACCTTGTTGCGATGGGTATCGTCACCTTCTGATGTCGTTCTCAACGAGTTGTATGAGCAGTGTGATTTCACGGTTTATCCATCATATGAAGAAGGGTTTGGCTTACCCATATTGGAGAGCCTATGGCACGCTCGGCCCTGCATCTGCATGAATCAAGGTGCCATGGCCGAAGCGGCTGTCGGTGGCGGTTGTCTGATGGTCGATACATGCGATGTAGATGCCATGGCACAGCTGCTGGTTCAGCTTTCTGAAAATGATGCGCTCCGCCTGCAATTGGCGCAGCAAGCCATTGAGCGCCCCATCAGAACATGGAATGACTACGCACACGACTGCGCATGGCTTATGGCGCAAACCCGAAGCCGCAAAGCTGTGACCTTGAACACACAAACCAAGGCATTACCATGGCAATACCTGCAGGCACGAATGCCCAACCTCAACGAACGCCCTTTGCTCTCGGTCTGTATCAGCACTTACAACCGGGCTAAGTGGTTGTCTTTGAGCTTGCCGGTGCTGATACGTGAAACCGAACAGTGGCGCGAACACATTGAAGTATTTGTCTGTGACAACACTTCTACAGACACCACACCTGATGTGGTCGCACCGTATGTGGCACAAAGGCTTGCACGCTACCACCGCAATCCCAAGAACCTAGGCATGCTGGGTAACCTGCGTTCAACTGCACAGGAAGCACGTGGCCAATACATCTGGGTTCTGGGGGATGATGACATTGTTAAACCTGGATCAGTGGGACGCGTGGTCCAGGCCCTGCTACAGCACCCTGATCTGGCTTTGGTATATTTGAATTACGCATACACACGCGATGACAGTCCAAAAGAGATCGCGCAACTGCCGAATTTTTTTGCATCTGCTACGCCTGTGGTACCAGCCTGTCCAGATCAGTTGTCCAGCATTAAAGATCTTGCTGTGCTCAATGAAAACTTCTTCACAGCCATTTATTGTCTGGTGTTTCAACGGGCCCAAGCATTGCTAGCCTATTCACAGTTTACTGAGGGAGAACCTTTCAGTTCATTGCCTACCTGCGCGCCAACCACAAACCATGTGTTAAATCACATGATGGGCCTGAAGGGCTACTGGTTGGGCGAACCCCAATTAGTAGTGAACCTAAATGTTTCTTGGATGCGCTACGCATGGCGCTGGATACTTGAGCGCTTTCCTGAAATGTATGACCTAGCCATAAAAAATGGTTCAGATCGCCAACAGGTTGATCGCTGGCGTGCTTATCACCTACCTAACATTGTTCATTTTCTCGCCGAAATTTATGGTGTAAATGAGGCTGATCCTGTTCGCGTCGGTTTTGACATGACTTATTTAATTTCTCAAATCAAGCATTTGAATGAATATGCTGCATATCAATCTGAGATTAGAAAGATTTATGGGAATGCTTTTAGTGCCGGGCATCCCTTGGCGAAACGCAATCCCCACACCATTTTTATAAAAAATTAACCACTTAAAAGGAATTGGCATGACCAACTACACAGAAATCAAGGCGTGTCGCGTTGCAAAAAATAGCAAAAATTTGCTCCCAGTTCTGTCTTTGGGACAACAATCTTTGACAGGTGTTTTCCCCAAATCATCGAGCGAAGACGTCACTGTCGGACCTCTTGAATTGGTTTGGTGTCCTGACAGCGGCTTGCTCCAACTGAAGCATACCTACGAGTCATCCGAAATGTATGGTGATAACTATGGCTACCGCTCAGGGCTCAATCAATCCATGGTCGATCATCTGACGAGCAAAGTCCGTTATCTGGAGCGTTTGGTTCCACTGACTACCGGAGATGTGGTACTAGATATAGGAAGTAACGACTGCACCACTCTCAAGGCATATGAGCGAACTGACATTCAACGTATCGGTATCGATCCCACAGGTAAAAAGTTCGCTGAACACTATCCTGTTGATGTGAAGCTGATCCCCGACTTCTTCTCGGCTGCTGCGTATCGATCTGCCATAGACAAGCAAGCCAAGATCGTTACTTCTATTGCCATGTTTTACGACTTGGAGGATCCTATAGCGTTCGCCCAGCAAATTGAACAATGTCTGGCCGATGATGGTATTTGGCATTTTGAACAAAGCTACATGCCCTCGATGCTCCGTTTGAATTCTTATGACACCATTTGCCACGAGCATCTTGAATATTATTCATTGGGTGCGGTGAAAAAAATTCTATCTTCAGCAGGGTTGAAGATTGTTGATGTGATCATGAACAACATCAACGGGGGCAGCTTTGCTGTCACTGCTACCAAGGTGGCCAAGTCGTCGCGCAAAGTCAACAGTGCCGTTGTGGACTGGATGCTTGAACAAGAAGACCGCATGGGTATCAATACCCCTAAGCCTTATCGTGAGTTTGAAGAAAAAGTGTACCGTCACCGAGAGGATTTGGTGCGTTTGATTCGCGGTTTGGTGGCCGATGGCAAAAAAGTTTTCGGCTACGGTGCCAGTACCAAGGGCAATGTGGTCTTGCAATTTTGTGGCCTGACCTCCAGTGAGATCCCAGTGATTGCGGAAGTCAACCCTGAAAAATTTGGACGTGTCACGCCGGGTACACATATACCGATCGTCTCGGAAGCCGAAGCACGTGCCATGAAGCCAGACTATTTCCTAGTATTGCCATGGCACTTCAAAGACGGCATTTTGCGTCGTGAAAAAGAGTACTTGGCTAGTGGTGGCAAATTCATTTTTCCTTTTCCAGAGATCGAAATTGTTTAAATATGAATCTGATGTGTTTCAGCTTGGCAGAAGTGCTTGTAGCACATAAGCAAATAAGAACGCCAAGTCAAGAAGATATGAGTTCTAAATATTTATATACACCTAACTATAGTTTATTAAAATAGCACTTTGTGCTTGATCCTGTTTAAAAAAAGTAAAAGTTATGAATAATTTTTTTTCAAAAAAACGAGTTTTTTTAACTGGCGTATGTGGAACCGTAGGCCGGGAACTTTTGCGTCAGATCATTTTTCAGAAACCCGAAGAAGTTATAGGGATCGACAATAATGAAACAGAGCTGTTTTTTCTATCAGAAGAGTATGGCTCTTACCCTAATATACGATTATTTTTAGGAGATGTTCGTGACGCCACAAAAATGGATAGCAAAATGCGTGGAGTTGATATCGTTGTTCATGCGGCAGCGCTCAAACACGTCATACTAAATGAGCGTTCACCAGTAGACGCTGTTCAAACAAATGTCCAAGGAACACAAAACATAATTAACGCAGCAATTACCAACAGCGTGTCACATGTGATTTTCACTTCTTCCGATAAAGCAGTGAACCCAACAAATGTTATGGGAACAACTAAGCTACTAGGGGAGCGTCTAATTACTGCCGCAAACGCTTATCGACGTGGTAAAGACCCCGTATTTTCATCTACACGTTTCGGTAATATTTTAGGTTCACGTGGGTCCGTAATTCCTATATTTGAACGCCAGATTGCCGCAGGAGGACCTATTACTCTAACGGATCCTGAAATGACACGTTTCATTATGACGATAGAAGATGCGGTTCGATTAGTTATGGAATCAGTACCACTCGCAAGAGGGGGGGAAGTATTTGTAACCAAGATGCCGATTGCCAGAATTGCTGACTTAGCTGAAGTTATGATTGATGAGTTAGCCCTACATTATGGATATTCAAAAACACAAATCAAAATAGATTGCATAGGTATCAAACCAGGTGAAAAACTTTATGAGGAACTTATAAGCGGCGAGGAGACACGCCGTACTGTTGAGCTAGAGAACTATTATGTTATCAAGCCTGCTTTTGCCTCTGTCTATGAAAATGTAAACTATATCTATGAAGGTGTTATATCTAAAAATATTGAACATCCATATAATTCAGCGTTAGGAACGAAACTATCTCAAGAGGAGTTGCGAAACTATCTAATAAATTCAAAATGCTTAAATACGAAAGGGTTGTTATGAAAGTATTAGTACTTGGTGGTGACGGATATCTTGGATGGCCAACTGCGATGAGTTTTGCATCAAAGGGGCATGATGTTGTAGTTCTGGATAATTATCTTAGACGCAACATGGCTCGTGAAACCAATTCAGAGGCATTAATTCATAGTCAAAATTTAGATGAGCGTGCTGAACTTTTTTTCGCTATGACAGGAAAAAGAATTGAAATCATAATTGGCGATTGTTCTAGAGATAGGATAATGCTGGAAGCAGTACAGAAATTGACGCCCGACGTTGTAATACATTACGCTGAACAACCTTCTGGTCCGTACTCGATGAGAGGTTTCGATGAAGCTAAACTCACCTTAGATAACAATCTCGGCGTTACTTTTAACTTGATCTGGGCTGTTATAAAATATGCACCAAACTGTCATATTATAAAGTTGGGGACAATGGGAGAGTATGGAACACCTAACATTGATATTGAAGAAGGCTGGATCGAGGTTACACACAATGGCCGCAATGACAAATTCTTATATCCTCGACAAGCTGGATCTCTTTATCATACTACGAAGGTTCTTGATACAGATCTTTTATGGTTCTATGTAAGAAGTTATGGAATACGTGTCACAGATCTGATGCAAGGTCCAGTTTATGGTTTGTCAACTGAAGAGAGTGATTTGGATGATCGTTTGTTACCAAACTTTCACTACGACGACATTTTTGGAACTGTTGTGAACCGTTTTCTGGTTCAAGCTGTTGCAGATGTTCCTTTAACTGTATATGGAAAAGGTGGTCAAACACGTGGCTATCTAAATTTACGTGACACTTTGCAGTGTGTCGAACTGGCTATGCTAAACCCACCAAAAAACGGAGAGCTTAGAATATTCAATCAATTTACAGAACTATTTTCTGTAAATGAATTAGCCGCAAAGATTCAGTACGTTGGCAATACAATGGGATTAAATGTAAAAATAGACAAAGTCTCAAACCCGCGAAAAGAAGCAGAAGAACATTACTACAATGCCAAGCGAGACGGGCTAATTGAACTTGGTCTTTCCCCAACTCTATTAACAGATGATGTTATTTCATCGATGATTGAGAAAGTTCTTCTATATAAGAATTTAATTAATATACCAAAAATCTTGCCGCGAGTTAGATGGAGCGGAAAATGAATTGGCTTATTACTGGAGGATGCGGGTTCATAGGAGCAAGCTTGATAAAGGAATTGCTTACTGAGGGTGGACATTCCATTCGAGTAATTGATAACCTTTCAGTCGGCACGTTAGAAGACCTCAAATCGATAGCTAATGTTGTTAATCTTGCTCCTGATCAATTAAATTTTGAAAATGAATCTTCAAGCATAGAGCTTGTAGTGGGCGATATTCTAGATTTCAGCCTTGCCTTTAAGATGGTGATAAATTGTGATGTGGTTGTTCATCTCGCTGCTAACACTGGAGTTGGGCCGTCGGTTGAAGACCCTGAAAAAGATATGATGGTAAATGTGTGTGGTACGTTTAACTATCTTGAGGCGTCTCGTCACAGTTCTGTAAAAAAATTTATTTTTGCATCTAGCGGTGCTCCTATAGGGGAATGTATTCCTCCTATTCATGAGGAGATGGCGCCTCATCCAGTGTCTCCTTACGGAGCTAGTAAGTTATCGGGAGAAGGATATTGTTCTGCTTTCTTTCGTACATATGGATTACAAACGATTACCCTTAGATTTGGAAATGTTTACGGCCCAAGATCAGGTCGAAAAAATAGCGTAGTTGCTAAATTTATTAAAAACGCACTTGAAGATAGAGATCTTGAAATTTTTGGTGATGGAACTCAAACACGTGATTTTATTTTTATAGGGGATTTAGTTAATGCCATCAAATGCTCTGCCGCAGTAAGCGATATCGGTGGAGAAATCTTTCAAATCGCAACAAATGCTGAGACTACTGTTGGTGAACTGGTAGATTTATTGGTAAGCACCTTGAATGCACGTGGTTTCAAACATGTTAAAATTAGGAACACATTTAATCGTAAAGGTGATGTAATGCGAAACTATTCAGATACATCTAAGGCAAAGCATTATCTTGGATGGAGTTCACAAACAAACTTACAAGATGGTTTGAACAAAACCGTAGATTGGTTCTTGGCTGACAATAAATTAAATAACCAAAAATTGTTAGGTTAATATGTGTGGAATTTTTGGAATGGTTATAACTCAATCGGCGCAATTAAGTCGATCAACACTCTCTAGTTATACAAAAGAGCTATTCTTGTTGTCTGAATCTCGCGGAAAAGAAGCTTCTGGTCTCGCAATTGGCTCCCGAGAAAAAATTAAGATTTACAAAAAGGCAATGCCAGCGTCTGAAATGGTGCGCACTAAAGAATATCAAGCTCTTTTCAAGAGTCTCATAGAATCCAACAATGACAACCTAATTAGTGACGTAACAATAGTTGGTCACTCTAGGCTAGTAACAAATGGTGTTGAGGCGATTCAAACTAACAATCAGCCAGTTTTAAAAGAAAATCATATCGTTGTCCATAACGGAATCATTGTAAATGACGCATCAATTTGGGCGAAATATCCTTTAATTACCAGGGAGTATCAAGTTGATACGGAGGTTTTACCAAGTCTCATTGGTTACTTTATGGGGTCTAGTTTTACAGAAGAGGATGCTTATCGAAAAGTATTTCAAGAAATAAAAGGTACGGCATCTATTGCTGTAATATCAAATAACTCCGACGATCTTATCCTAGCAACTAATAACGGTTCTATCTATTTAATTAGTAACCCAACTTCTGGTTGGGCTTTCTTTGCATCTGAGCAACACATTATTAATAAATTTATCAAAGTCTTTTTTAAAAATAATAAAGATGATATCAAAATAATACATCTTAATTCGAATGAGGCTTGTAGGATTAATCGTAAAAATGCAGAAATTAATTTTTTCCCTTTAAATAAAATATCAGAATATAAAGAAAATCCGATTTTAAAACCATCAAAAATATATAGTAAGATCATTGATTATTCTGAGAGTGAGGATCCTAGCAAAGCAGTTTTGCAAAGATGCACAAGGTGTATATTGCCTGAAACTATGCCATTTATTGACTTTGATATTAAAGGAGTCTGTAGTTACTGTCATTCACATGAACCAATTAAAGTTTTGGGACACGATAGTTTAAATTCTTTGATTGATCCATTTAGAAATACAAAAGGTGAGGCTGACTCCTTTTTGGCTGTGAGTGGTGGGCGAGATAGCTGTTATGGACTTCATGTTTTATGCAAAGAATTTGGGTTGAAGCCTATCACCTACACCTACGATTGGGGTTTAATTACAGATCTTGCTAGACGCAATCAAGCAAGACTTTGTGGGAAGCTTGGAATTGAACATATTATTGTTTCGGCAAATATTAAGCAAAAGCGGGAATTTGTTCGAAAAAACATTGAAGCCTGGCTGAAGCAACCTGACTTAGGGATGATCCCGTTGTTCATGGCAGGAGATAAACAGTATTTTTATTATGCAAAAAAAGTAAAAGAAGATAATAATTTAAAAATTTCGTTTTTATGTGAGAATAGGTTTGAAAGAGCTAGATTTAAATCTGGATTTTGTGGAATAAATGAGGGAAAACGTCGTTTATTTAATATTACTCTTGCAGAAAAGATGAAAATGCTTAGTTATTATGCAGGACAGTATTTAAGCAATCCTTCTTATATAAATAGTTCTTTGCTAGATACCTTAACAGCTTTCAAAAACTCTTATTTAAGTAAACACGATACTCACTTTCAGCTTTTTGATTATGTTTCTTGGGATGAAAAAACTGTGGTAGATACCTTGATAAATGAATACGATTGGGAATTATCTACCGACACCAAATCAACTTGGAGAATTGGTGATGGAACTGCAGCTTTTTATAATTATATATATTATACAGTGGCAGGATTTACTGAAAATGATGCATTAAGAAGCAACCAAATCCGTGAGGGAGTCCTTGATAGGGAAGCCGCACTTATTTTAATTGCAGAGGAAAATAAGCCTAGATGGGATTCACTTCAATGGTACTCTAATGCAATCGGATTTAATCTTAATGATGCAATTAGAATAATTGGCAAAATTCCTAAGCTATATCTTAATAAATAATTAGTTGTACTGGCTCGAAGTGTAAGTTTTATTAAAAGATTGTTAGTTGGCTTTAAATGCCACTTCATTTTTTTTGTTTAATAAACGATCTAAACCTCATGGCAGATCTTCTTTTGCTAAAGTTCCTTCACTTCGTGCTTGAATCCGCTTGATGGATAAAAAAAAATTCTCATATGATGCATTAGTTGGTTTAATTAGCGTTGCCATACTGGGGTTTTCAGGATTATTACTAAACATTCTAATAGTAAAATTTTACGGGGTAATTTCTCTTGGGGTTTTTAATCAAGTTTATGCTATATATATACTAGGATCACAGTTTGGATCATTGGGTTTGCAATATTCAGTCCTAAAATTTTCGGCTCAATTTTCTCATGAATATGAGACTCTTCAATTGGTATTTATATCAGGATTTATTATTATTATTTTATCATCAACAGTTATTTCCGTATCAATTTGTTTAGCTCGAGATTTAATTGCATCAGTTTTAAATAGCTCTGAAATTGCACCAGGAATTTTGTGGGCGACTCCAGGACTCTTATTTTTTTCTATTAATAAATATCTCTTAAATACCCTAAATGGTATTCAGAAAAATAAACAATATAGTTATTTGGTATCATTGCGATATCTAGCTTTATTATTTGGACTTACTTTACTTTGTATATTTGAATTTCCTGGAGATATGCTTCCTGCAATATTTTCGATAGCAGAACTCATGCTTTTCATACTATTAGCATTTAATTTACGACAGTTATTTAACCTGCATATAAAATGGTGGAGCAGTGGTTGGCCTAAAAGACATTTAATGTTTGGTATCAGCGCTTTCCCCGGCGGAGTCTTTGCCGAGGCTAATACACGAATAGATGTCTTGATGATTGGATTTTATTTAAATGATAAATGGGTTGGTCTATTCAGTTTTGCCTCAATGCTTGTTGAAGGGCTAATACAAATTCCACTCGTAATAAAACGTCAAATGGATCCTATAATTACAAATTATGTAACAAGTAATAACTACATAAAACTAGAAAGTATTTTAAAATTAGTGATTTATAAAGTTTCTATAGTAATGACTGTAATAGCTATAATAGCAATAATTTCATATCCTTTTTTCACAAATTATGTTCTATCTGAAGATGAGCTAAATCATAGTTGGAAAGTTTTTTCAATATTAATAGGATTTGCAGCTCTTCAAGGCGGTTACATTACCGTTAGTGGGATGCTTTCACAGAGTGGGCACCCAATAGCTCATTCATCTTACCTGCTTTTGGTAAGCATAACAAATATAATTTTTAATTTAATTCTAATTCCTAGATTTGGAATTTCTGGGGCTGCAATAGCTACAGGTGTAAGTTTTTTTGCCTCTGTTATTTACCTAAAGTTGATGGTTAGAAAATTAATTGGTATTAAAATTTAGATAGATAAGTGTTCAGCGTCGAAGACGTTGGAGACCCGAGCAGAAGTTTGAAATTGTGAAATAGACTAGCAACCATAAAGTTCTGTGTTGTTGGGTAATCCTCCCCTTTTGCAAGGGTCGCAGAAGTAGAAACGTTACGCAGCCATGGCCAACCGCTGTTTAGGAGTGAATCCGCCCAAGGCCATGTTTGGGCGGTCGTGGTTGTAAGACCACATCCACTTCGTTGCAAAGTCTTGCACCTCTGCCAAGTCTGACCAATGGTACTGTGACAGCCATTCGTACCGCACCGTCCTATTGAAACGTTCAACATAAGCGTTTTGTTGAGGGTTACCAGGTTGAATGTATTCAAGCCTGATGCCCCACTCTTGCGCCCAAGTCTGTATCGCGGCACTGATGTATTCAGGCCCGTTGTCACAACGAATGACTTCGGGCTTGCCCCGCCAAGAGATGATCTGTTTGAGCTCTCGGATCACGCGCTCAGATGGCAATGAGAAGTCAACCTCCATGCCAATGGCCTCGCGGTTGAAATCGTCAATGACATTGAACAATCTAAACGACCTGCCGTCTTCCAACTGGTCATGCATGAAATCCATCGACCACACTTGGTTGATCGCCTGCGGCACCGTCAAGGCCTCTGGCTTTTCACGCACAAGCCGTTTACGCGGCTTGATCCGTAAATTGAGCTCCAACTCCTTGTAAATCCGATACACACGTTTGTGGTTCCATTTAAAGCCCTTGACGTTACGCAGATACAGATAGCACAGGCCAAAGCCCCAGTTTCGATGGTTGTCGGTCAACCGGATCAACCAATTGGCCACTTCGTCATTTTCA
>Ga0214921_10008846_pt1 | contig 12905 bp, 25 predicted proteins | sample LL1505_MetaG_FD_177992 | JGI IMG/M metagenome (GOLD analysis project Ga0214921, IMG submission 177992) | Freshwater microbial communities from Lake Lanier, Atlanta, Georgia, United States - LL-1505 | ecosystem: Environmental > Aquatic > Freshwater > Lake | place: USA: Georgia | collected... | reverse complement strand
CGTTTTTGTGTTGCATAAGCATCTTAATCTTTCCAGGATCACCAATATCAATAGAATCTTTGGCGAATACAACTGGGCCTGCTGAGGTAAATCCTACTTTTTCGTATGGCACAATTTTGCCAGCGATAATTCTGCGTTCGCTGTCAGAACTTTCTATTGCGCTACTAAAATTAAGAAACATTATAGCTCTCATTTCCGTTAGGCGACATATCTTCCATTTGTTTAGCTTGCTCTACGTCTATCAGACCTAAAGCCAACATTTTCTCTATTGCTTCTAACCGCTTCATTGTGTCAGCGCGTAAGAATGATTCTTCAATATTAAACCTGACTACATTGCCCCTAGTGGTAATATCATCCATGGATAGGCGATCTTCAATAGCACAGATAAATGGCTGCAAGGAGTAAGCTACGAACTCTTTGCGGCCATCAATAATATTTTGATAGGTCATGCTGTTATTCATATCAGCACTAATGTAATAGGCAGGAACGTTCATAGCGCGGGCAACTTGTGTTGCTAAATATTGTGATGCTTCGTTATACATCATATCTTTAGGGCTAAATCCAACAGTCTCATAAGATAACGTGCTGGTTAAGTATGCAGTAGACCTAGATTGACGTGCTGCTTTCCAAGCTGCTAATAATCCTTGTACTTGTGATTCTGGCATATCCGCGCCAGTGTTTTTTAAGAATCCTGTTGCCATTGGTGTCTGCGCTGCTACAGCTGCGGCTTTTTCTAAATCTAATGCTGCTTGAATTGTGCGGCCAGCGGTTTGCAATACGCCTTGCGTTAATCCTTGGAATGTAACTAATGATCCAGGACCAACCATAGGTACTTTTTCACCATCAACGGTGTAATACAAAACCTCAGTACCTTTAGCATTTAATTGTGCATTAACTCTTAGATTGCTGACCCATTCAAAACGTGATGGGCGTAAATCATCTGCATAAACTTCAGTTACACGCCAATAAGCGACACCGTAGAATATTAACGAATCCACGGTGGCACTTATCGTGACGGATCTAGGCTGACGGATGTCCGGCTGCTCTAACCATACAGGAGAACCTAATTCTTCTCCAGTAGATTTTTTGTAAAGTTCTAAAGGTAAATAACTAATTACACCAGCTACTAAATTACGGCATCTTGCGACAGCTGGTACTTGCATAGCCAGTGCTCGATCTAGTGGGCCATATCCGAAAGCATTTCCAACGCCACCATAGGTGTAGCCATCATTCATAACGGCAGGGGCGTATTGCGCTTGTACGGTTTTGTTATTATTTGTAATACCCAAAGCAGACAATAGACCCATATAGGTATTATATACCATAAATCGGACTATTGGTGCAAGTTAGACAAATATCTGCGCGGTTTGTTGTGGGCGTGTCAGTTGGCTTACAACCATGGCCAAAGATATTGCAGCTGTAACATCACCGGCTGATTTTCTTCTAATTATGCGCCAGCCAGCATCGCTAGTCTTAGCAGCGCAATTATTTAGGTGTTGTACTAGATCTGCTTGACCGCTGTGAACCATTCTGCTATTAGCCATAGCATCGGATAAATCTGAACATGCCTGGTAGAACGCCTGGCCGCTAACATCTTGCATACGCCAACCACTTTGCTCTAATCGTGTTGCTATTGACTGCGTGGCGTACTTGTCAAAACAGATTATATGTGGATGGTATTTTTTAGCCCACTCATTTATATCACTAGCCATCTTGACTTCATCTATTGCAATATCACTATGCCAAAGTTGTGCAAGGCCTACCGCTATCTTGCCATCTTTCATCTGACCCATAATCAAAGCACCGGATCTGCGCGTAGGTGCAATATCAAAGGCCATTATAGTCATCGGGCCGACAGGGATCTCTAATGTGCTATCACTGCATGCTTCTATACTGCCATACACCCAGGGGCTGACTGTGCTATCTACCCACTGGCATAACATCTCAGTACGAGTAGCTTCTATGCTATTTGTGTTTACAGATTCTTCTAAAGTCTGCTCACTTATTAAATGCCCTAATGCTGGGTTAGCCATAGCCCATGCTTTACGGTCATGAATTTTACAATGCTGTGGTGCTGACCATTCGTAATAACCTAAATTGTCAGGTGGGTATGATAAGCAGCGTTCACGTAGATCATTAAGCACCGTACTAAATCCATCACCAGCATTACTTGTCATTAAGGTCATAGCTTGTGGTCTTGCCCTAGTTACCGGTAATGCAGCTGTAAACGCCTCGGGTGTCCATTCGCGTAACTCATCAATGTATAAGAAATCCGCGGTCTTGCCACGTGGTGCATCTCTGGTCGCAGCTGCAATTTCATAGCGTGCGCCATTTTTTAATGTAATAGATTCTTGACCATTAGCCAAGCGGATCTGCCTTACCTGGTCTTTTAAGAATGGATTATCTTCAATCGTGTATGCAACTTGCCTAAATGTATCTAATGCCATATTTCGGTTAGAAGACATGCCCAGCACATTCTTAGAACCCCATAAGAATAAATGGCTAAGGATTAACATGCGAGCCAGGTGAGTTTTGCCATTCTGACGTGCTACCAATATCAAAGCTGTTTTCTTGCGCCAATTCTGCTCATCATCTAAAGCTAGTAAATCATCTAGTACCCAACGTTGCCAAGGAATCAAAGGCAAACCAATTTTCTCAGCTAGATCTGCAACTTCTTGTGATTTGGATGGTCCTTTTAATAAAGGCGTGTGGATTCTAGGCTCAGTGCTACCAATTAGCCCGACCCCTCGTGGCGTCTGTTTTACTTCCGCATCATTCTGCATCGAAGTTAAGCGTATCAGGTTTAATAAAGGGCGAATCCGGAACGGTTCGGACTGTCTCAGGGAGAGAAGAGTTCAGAAAGACAGGGGGGGTAGCCTTGTGGCTAAAAAAACGCCCACCCTTAGAGCTATTACATGATTTACACATAGCACGTAGATTATCTGGGCTCCACATGTCACCACCTTTAACGCGTGGAATGATGTGATCTACTGTATGCGCTGGCTTGTTGCATATTGCACACTGCCAACCATCACGATCTAATATGGTAATGCGTAGCTTCTTCCACTTACCACTACCTAACTCACGCTCACTCAATGCCAACCCTTTAGCTTATAATGATCTAATGCTTTACACATAGAACCATATCTGTTCATGTTGTACTTAATACCCCACTCTACTTGCTTATATCCATTAACAGTGCTAAGCCATTTAGACCTACCTTGTGGTATGCCATAATGACTACCATTCCTGGCTTTAGGATTCCACCTAGATTCTCTAAAGTATAAGTAATCTAAACAATAGAACTCATCTAAGTTATTCAGCTGTATGAAAGCCCACTGACGATAATGATTTGTGGTATCAGCTGCAACGGAATAATCTTTTGAAAAGCAACTGCTAAATGCAATTAGCAATAGGGTGGCCCAAACTCTGCGCCTTCCGGGCCTAGCCTTTGGCGGCCCAGCTTTTCGATTTAAGATCGAACGCTTTCTGTTTAGGGTAGCATGCCTTGTCAAATTAATTAACATAACCGCAGGTCAGCAGGCGTGTCGTAGAATGGCACAATGTTGTACTGATCGATCCAGTTGTAATCGTAGCCAGCTTCACTCATGGTTTACCTGCCCAACCATCACCCTTGAAGATTAAGCCAGGTGCTGAATAAATGCGAGACATTTGTAAATTACATTTCGGGCAATCTATACCGGAAATTTCGTCTTCATAAGATTTATGTATAGATCCATAAGTGCCACATTCGCCGCAGCTGTATTCATAAGTAGGCATTATTTTGCTCCAATCAAGTGGCAAGTGTGGCAGTCCACGGTGAGAAACTTCCATCCACCACACTTACTGCATCTGCATATATCACTGTCGGGAATATGCAAAGCTTCGGCTATATTCTTAATACCCACGCAACCGCAGGACATGCACTGATATGCCTTGAAGCCTTCGGGCGTATCTAATTGCTCTAACCATAAGAACTCGGTTTTAGCCTTACAGCCATTACATTTGAATTGTGGGTACATTATGATAATATCCTTATTGCCTACATTGGCATTGAGTACAAATCAAATAATTACCACTATGTATTAACCTGTCATCATTACAAGCTATACATAAATCATTTGAAGGTATGAACTTTACCTGGTCGTTTTCCATGCGCTCCAGGTAAGGTCCACCTCTATAGATTTCTACATATCCCATTTATTCACCCCCTTTGCAATCGCATTCAAGTTTTGGAATGACATACACATAACCTTCTCCATTACATAGAGTAAATTTGTAATAAGTTCTTCCATTTTTTATTGTTACATTGGCTTCATGGATTTTATTGATAATTGTCGGATTAGCCATTTATTCACCACCTTTGCCTAACTCAGAATCATCCGGCCAATACCACGTACCAGCAGCTGTAAGTTTTGCCCACTTAGCATCACATTGTTCGGCTTTCGGTGCAGTGCATACATAACCTGCATATGGTTTATTTGTAGCCTTGGCGATGCCCTCTTTCTTTACCATATCACCATGCCGGCAAGTAAAACCAACATCAACCACTTCACCAATTTCTGCAACACTTTCGCCAATAGACCAAGCAACAGGAATAGGCTCGTTGCTATTCTCTTTAGATTGTGTGTCCACAATATGTAACGCCATTTCCATCGCAGCTGATTTACTTCCTGGTCTGCCATATTTAGGTGTAAATTGCTTTTCATTTACTCGGACCATTTCTTCTCTACTTGGTCCATTCTTTTCAGTACCGATATTAGCCGTCTTAAAAGCAACGCCTCGAGCTGAAGTCTCACAATTTTCAAGCGCAAAGTCACGATTGACCCCACGATCCGAAATGACTTCCTTCGCGTGACCTGTTGCGAATGGTTGTGTATCAGTTGATTCCCTAAATAATTCACAAACAACAACGATTCGAGTGTCTGACTCCGCGATAATCCTTGTTCGTACTGCTCCATTTGGATACCTTTCCCAAAATATATTTGATCTTTCTTGAACCGTGGTGTAATCATCTAGATTAAACGCCATTACTCACCTTCTTTCCAATCAAACTCTCCGTCTTTTTCTGCATCAATACATAGTTTGTAGATCGCCACGTATGCACAGATGTCCACAATACTGTCGTGGTGTCCAGGAGACGAATTGAGACGGCTGATTTTTTGAATGATATTGAACATCGGTATGTCGTGAGGCATGAGCGGATAGTCCATGTATGCACTGAATCCTTTAGCGATGCGCTGCATATTGTAAATCGGGTGTCCGTAAACGACACCTCGTTCCTGGACAAGCTGGACAGCTTCATTGAATAACTTCTCAGTTGTTGTCGGCATTAGTTTTGTTTTCAATCATTCTGCGGTGCATGTCCCAGCCATCTTTACGACCTCGCCAGTAATGTGTTTGCTTTGCATTCTCATACATGCCATAAAGCACTATTATTGCAACCATACAGGCTACCCATAATAGGCCAGCTTCTTTTAGATCCATATAGCCCTATCTGTCCGCAAACTTTGCGGTACAGGCATAGTGTTGCACCTGTGTACGACTTTGTGGATTATTTAGGGCGTAATTTATATAACGTTTGTATAACGAATTATCTGTAAAGTTTGCCTTCGAATATAAAACTGCCGTCGGAATTGACAGGAATAGTAACAACTTGGACTTTACGCTCGTGCACATAGGCAACTGCGAATCCTGTCTGCCAGTTGGCATAGCCCCTCGTATAAGCCATACCGCTTGAACTTAACGATACCATACAACCGACTTCGACACCCCATACAGTACGCCCAAATTGGCCTCTAGATGCCTCTGTAAAGGCCGTTTGCCCTAATCTATGGGTATGACCACACACTACGCTCTTTCCATGCCTTCTAGCCCCATTTAAGGCCGTTTGACCAGGTATTTGAGATATAGGAAATGTGTCGCCATGGACTGCTATCCATCCTGGTGCCCAATCAATGCCCTGTGGCGCAAACTTGATACCTAGCTTGTCGTAGCCCATAAATCGCTCGTATTGCATTTCCGGTAAATTAAGAAAACTCGGTAATCGTCTTTTAATGGATTTGTAAAGTCTAATGCCGTGGTTGCTGCCTACCACATCTGTAACGCCTAGATAACTTAATACTTCTTGGGTCAGCTGTCGATCTTCGTGAATGTTGCCGACCATCTCATCAATAGTGTTAGCGTTGAAACCGCCTAGCTGTGGCAAATCAATTTCATCACCTATACAAATCGTGCGATGGGGTTTCCATTTAGCCAGGAAACGGCCTACTGATTTAACTATTGCATCATTATAAAAAGGAACTTGAAGATCACTGACAAACGATACGCGCTTAATCGTCATCCTCATCTGGAGTAGGAATAGATGGGATAATGCCGTCTTCACCTACTACCCAGTCGGGCATAGACGACGGACTATCCATCAGAGCCAGGGCAAGGGGCTCACTAAATCCAGCCTTACGTGCTGCTTTGTACATCTCATGCTTGGCTATATAAAACACTTCTAGCTTAGATAAAGGATCGGGTGATTTACGCACCACGCGCCTATTGACCTTTTTTCGCTTACGTGTATTAGCCATGTGATTATTGTCGCTTACTAATAATTAAAAACAGATCATCAACACGCTGCTCTAATCTAGTTAATTGATCTTTCATGCTAGATCCACCATTAGGACGTAATTCGTTTAACCAACCTTTAACTAAAAAACGTAATCCGATTAGCACGCTTGATAGCACGGCAATAACGCCAGCCCCAAAGGCGGCCCAATCTGCGGGACTCATTTTTTAGGAGTTGCATAACCAAATACTCCAGCCAATATTGCCCATAGAATTGAGCGATAGTCAGCCGCAAAATTGGATGCTGCCCAAGCTGATAAGAATGCACCAGCGGTTAAAATGTAAGGATTTTTCATGTTCATATTTTGCCCCCTAGTAGTGGTATATCGAACGCTCTGCCATCTTTATCGCCAGCTTTTGTAAAGCTAACGTGGATGTGTTTTGTGTGTTTATTAAATCCTGAATATTTGCGCCACTTAAAATTAAGAATCCTGCTAGCAATCATGCCGTTATGTATTACGTAAGATATGCGCTTATCGGTTTTTGCACAGATTCTGATCTGGTCAGCCAGATAAACCGAGAGCCCCTCGGATGAATCCAAGCGAGAATCAATATCAATGGCTCGCACGCATCCGGTGCTGTCTGGATTATGATCCGATTTTCTGGCGGCATGACGAGCATCACCAATCCACCCATCACTGGTAGTGCGCCTATCTGGATACCAGGTAGTAACGGCATCTCTAAGCTCTACTCCAGCAGCGCATAACCAAGGCTTCATTATGAAAGAAGTAAAACGGCTTCCTCAGCTGTAATGCCAAGTTTTTTTAATAAATCAGCCTTAGCAGATGCCTTTGCTTTAGTTTCGGCTTGTTCCATTAAATATTGCTTTTGCCTATCTTGATATGCTTCAAACTCAGCATCGTCCATTTCTCTGTCAAAAACTTCATTTGTTGTTACATTATGTATTCTTATTGTTGGTCTGCTCATTATTTAATTCCCCAAAGATATGCTGTGCCGCTTGCAAAAGTTGTTCCGGTATCCCAAAAAAACTCTAATTGTGTAATAGCAGTATTATTTTGTTGATACATAATATATCCCATCGATTGAGTATCTTGGTTGCTAGTATTTTGACCAGCAAGCTGAAATTGTGTAAGTTTTTTCTGATTATCTGTGCTTGAATAGTAAGGAATATTCATAAACAATCTAGTTTCGTTATTTGACGCCCTTAAATTAGCATCAGTTAAGCGTGCTTGGCTTGTTTTACTAGTTGGATTAAGAAAAGTGGTACTACCTAAACTAAAATAAGCCGACTGGTGTGTTGTACCACCTTGACCGTTGTATCTTGCCTCTAATTTTGCGGCAGCGGATGGTGCAAAATTATCAATAATTACTTGTAAATTAGTATAAGTACCAGGAATTGATGACAGAACAACACTTGTTCCAGTACAAGCCGTAGTGCTAATCAAGGTCATCCCACCGCTTGCAGCAGCCGCACCAGAACCCTTAACAAATATAGCCGCAGATGTGGTAGTAAAATCTAAAAATCCGCTTTCGTATTGTGCTAATGCTAATGAAGCAGATGAGTTAACTGTTGCAGTACCAGCCGTAATAGTGCAAATCCCAGCACCTAAATTAGTAATAAATACTGTGTCTCCAGCTGCAAATAATGCTGTATTAACTGTAATCGTTGTAGAGGTTGCGCTGTTCATAGATATAGCACCACCAGCATCGGCAGCTACTAATGTATAACTTGCAGTTTTCGCAGATGCAGCACCACCACACATGGCGGTTTGTTGCAGTGAAGTCATTTGAGCAGCTGTAAGAACCTGCCCGGTCGTAAACGTCTGTTTTGCCATTATATCTCCCTAGTAACTAAGCACATTATAGTCTAAAGTGCCGTATATATTGTTATCTAAAATCAGAGCGTCTATAACGGGCTCTAATGTTGTAAACGTGGTTTTCCAACTATTCGGGGTAATGTTAAAGGCTACTCCGAAAATCTGTAGGGTTTTCTCTAAGGTAGATCCACCTGGCTGAGTCGTAATAACAGTAATAGGATCAAAAAAATCTAGCCCTAAAGCCGCAATAATGCCTGTGTTGTAGTTTGGTGTGTATAGATCAAGTTCAATAGCATCGCACCGGATAGAAGTCTCAGCTCTAGAAGCGGTATAAGCCTGAGCATAATCTAGGGCTACAGCATCAGTCTGCATCAACAGGCCATCTAGGAAGTATGAATGTAAGAAATATTTGTCTATTGATGCTTGATTAGTAGCTACTTGGGCCGTGCCACCTGATCTAGTTACTGTTGATTTATTAAATATAAGAGTATCGTCTAGTTTCCATATAGCATTGGCATAATAAATGCCTGATCCAGTATCAGAGAAAACTGTAGGCGTTCCTGCAATGGATCCAGCCGTAACAGATCGGTCTTGAAAAACAAAGGAACCCGAAGCATCAACGTAAACAGCACCATACTCACTATTGGCTACAGTTTGTAATGCAGATAAAGAAGTTCTATTAGTGCCTGGATCTGCTTGTAGGGTAGTTAAACCTGCATCTACATCACGCATGGAAGTAGGCCATGATATTTGATCTAAGATTTGGTTAATTCTTGTGCCTGATAAGTCTCCAGCAGTAGCACCAGTAACAGTAGAAATCTGAGCATTTTGGGTTAATCTCTGGCCATCTACAGCTGTAATAGTTGTATAGGCAATCTCTGTTGCATCTTTAGGCTGACTGTTTACGTAGGAAGTAATAAAACCTGAAAAAATTGGGTATGTTACTCCTGAGTAGGTTGCAGTTATCTGCACCTTCTTCATAGGAGTTAAAAGTTCATAATAAGGCGACGCTGGGTTAGTTGGGTTAAAATCGCCATTCTGATCTACTATGCGCAGAGTTAAATTGCCAGTTTGGAACTCATCGGATAAGGCATTACGGCCTCTTCTAGTTTGTACTAAATTAACCTGATCGGATACGTCAACAATTACAGATGTGTTATCAGCCAATATATTAGTTCCTAAAATGCCTGAATCTAAAATCATTGTTTGTGCGAATGCTGGGCCAGTAGAGAAGTTAATTACCGCATTGATTGTAGGTATTGGCATTACAACCCGCCATTAACAGTCTGGTTTAATCCATTCTTTTGATTTATTAGAAATGAGTTGTAAATCAACTGTCCAAACTCTCCAGCATTAGGGGCTAACTCTAAAGTTACATTTACAGGCGTTGAATTAATCGCTCCAGTGTTACCACCTGCCTGACCAAAGGGAGTTCCCAAAAATGGCGTAGATGGCACATTAGAAATAAAAGGTCCAGTTTGTCCTGGTGCAATATTTTTCACTGGATCATAAATGGCTAATCTTGCAATAGTAGCCCTGAAGGCGGCTTCTAATTGTGCGGCTGCATCTCCTAGTTTCTTAGCAGCTTCTGCGGCTGCCATCTCTGCCAATATCTTCTTAGCCAAAGCCTCATCATTATTTGCTATAGCTTGTAATGCGTTAATTCTTAGTTTTTCTTCTGCGGTGATAGTGCCGTTTAGAGCTGCCGCCAAACCAATACGCTCTAAATCAAACTTATCTTTAAGTTTGTCAATATCTGTGCGCTGCTTATTAGATGCAGTTATAATGTTATATTCATCTTTTTTAGCAGCTGTTAATTTTTTCTGTAGAATTAGATCGGCTCTAGGATTGCCTGCGCCATAACTAAAATTAGAAGTAGGTTTTTGGGTTTTGCCAATATCGTAAGCAATTAAACCTGCAGCACCTACTATTAACTGTTTCTTGCCTAGGGTCAACAGAGCCGTAATGGCTAGTAAAAACTTACCAACATCGCTATCTATAATCTGTTTAACCTGTCCAATTAACTCGCCCATGCCTTTGGCAGTATTGGCAATAGCATTGGCAAACCCATTCATAGAGTTAGCGGCTTGGTCTATTGAGTTATCTTTGCCTAATGCCGTAAGGGCATCTATTAAACCTTTGCCTATAATCTCCGTAGCATTGGCAGCTGCTACTTTTAACAGATCCATCTTGCCTGCATAAGTGTCTAATCTGGCTAATGCTTGGCCACTAAACTTCTTGTCAAGCGCGGCCATGATCTTATTCATATCGCCACTGGCTAGGGTTGCTTTATCTAATCCTGTGCCTAATCTTTGTAATGATGTTGTAGTGCCAGATGCACCCTTGGCTATTGCAGCCACCACGCTTGCTAGGTCTTTACCTGTGCCCGCACTAACGTTTAATGCAGTTTCTAGGGCTTTTTGGCTAAGAGTTACTGATCCAGTAGCGTTTAATAAAGTCTGGAAGGCTGGGCGTAGTTGATCGTCTAATACTCCGTAAAGGTTTTGTAAGCCTGCGATATAGGTTTCTACTTCATCTACCCTGAATGCGTTGCCAGTATTTTCTAGCTGTACGGCAAGGGATTTGGCGGCTTGCTCATCGGCTGCAAATGCATTGATTGCCTTCTTGCTGAATGCCACTAAAGCTGTAGTAGCAAAGGCTCTATTAAGTGTTTTACCTAATTTTTGCGCTTGTTTATCAAATGCGTTTAGATCCTTTTGACCTTTTTTAAGTGCCTTACCATTAAAGGTGGCAATAGCGGAGACGACTACGTTGGCCATTATGCTGCCTTCCTAATCTCTGTTTTTTTATTAAAGTCAATAGCTGTGGCATTGATGGCTTTTAATATTGCATCATAAACCTTTGTGCTGTCTTGTGCCCAGGCTTTATAAATTAAACGACCCTTGGTCTTACGGCCACCGCCTCTAATATCTTTAATTTTAGGTTGAGTTGTAACTGGCTCTAATGCGGCCACGAATTGTTGGCTAGCAAATGGGTTATTAGAATTATATTGTTGTAATGCTCGACTTCTTGTAGATTTTTTAGTATATGTACCGCTTGCGCCTTGTGATGGTGTCATTTGAAATGGGGCGCGACCTTGTGGATTTAAACGGCCTGCCACTTCATAAATTGCACCTGGGCGGCTTGCATTGTAAACATAGTTGCTAACCTTAAAGCCATTTCTAAATGTTTTGTTTTCTCCTGGGTTATAGCCAATACCAGCTCTGACCACATTTGAATCATACTTAGGAAACGTACCAGGATTGCCAGATGCCTTTGCCCAACCGGACAATACATTTTCGTTAGCCTTAACAAATCCTTTGGCCTTGAATGCTACGCCACGCATTAAAGGATCAATAGCAGTCCTAATGCGTTGGCGCATATCTTCATCAATAAACTCTAAACCTGCTAGGACATCTTTAACGCCTACGACCTCTACTGGCATTTTTGATCTCCTTAGCTCTGTCGGTTAAAACTTGTATAATGGCTGTATACATATCCGTATCCATATCCATAAACTCTTGCGGCGCAATTCCTGTTTCAACCGATAGACTGGCTATCGTATAAATCATTGAATTACGCGGTATTATTTTTTTTCTTCGTCTAATACCTCTACAGTTTCGAGAGTGTCAATAAACTCTGTGCCCCACAAAGGTATCTGCGCACCAGCCCTACGTAAACACTCGTAAGCCAACCAGAATATTTCTGTCTGACGTTCATGCTCACGTAGGACTTTGCTAATTCCTGATCCGTACTTTAATTCGAAAGCGTACTCGACACCTGGAGTTATCTTGTGCTCTGATACTTCTCCATTAGCCCTTGTTATCTTTAGCTTTGCCATTATTACTCCTTAATTAGAATGCCACCGATGGGGACACTGTTACTGCGGAGTTTATAGTAAATGTTACAGATGAAGTAGCGATCTCAGCCACGCCGCCTTGACCCACTGGGGTTAGGTTATTTACCAGAATTGAGAATTGGTAGGTTGGATTAGCCGCTGATACAGCTGTGCCCTTAACTGTAATCATTGAAACAGAGATAGTTGCTCCAAAGCAATCGTTAAGTGTTTGCATTACTTGGCTTGATGCCCAGTCATTGATAAAGTCAAGTGTTAAAGTGCCAGATTGTAGGCCAGCAACAAACTTATGAGCTGTATCGCCCATCGCTGTTACTTCTAGCTCATCTGCTACCTGGTTGATTACTGCATTGGTTACGTATGCAGAGATATCAATAGAAGGTGTTGTCTTGGCTGCTGCTGTTGCCAACTTAACACCAACATTGTTATTTAAGTAAATTGCCATTGTTATTCCTCATCTTTCTTTGTTTGTGCAGTTGGTTTTGGTGCTTCTTTGATCTGGCCTGTCTTGATTAAGAAGGCTAAGTCTTCTGCTTGTGTGCTCATTTTTAACTCCAGCTCGTTAGGATTGATACTGTTATTTCTGATGTTAATAAATCTCCACTGGCTGCATTAGTTATAGCTGGAGCGGAGACACTTGATATGTTGAGCACCAA
>Ga0214921_10008845_pt1 | contig 12906 bp, 13 predicted proteins | sample LL1505_MetaG_FD_177992 | JGI IMG/M metagenome (GOLD analysis project Ga0214921, IMG submission 177992) | Freshwater microbial communities from Lake Lanier, Atlanta, Georgia, United States - LL-1505 | ecosystem: Environmental > Aquatic > Freshwater > Lake | place: USA: Georgia | collected... | reverse complement strand
GAGAGCCCCGCGCGACTTCCTTTGTAAATTATCCGCCGGAGAAGCTGGACCCGAATGATGAAGCGGATCATTCGGAATTATATAATTTTCAGTTAGATGACTGGACTGCATCCAATAAATTGAATCAACATATAAATTCGGAATCTGCTCTCGCTCCTGCTCGAATAAGACCTTATGGCAAATGGTTCGAAACTGTTTTGGGGGAAAAATTTAGTCACAGATATGGGAACGCTGGCATATTCGGCATCTTTGCCGTATCTAAAGACGATATATTGAAGCGAGACAAAGATTTTTACGTGGATTTATTGGAACAATTGGAAGTGTCTTCGAATCCTGAAGTGGGCCATTATTGCGAGAGATCTTGGCCCGTGATTTTTCAATCCTCACTATGAATACAATATGAAATAATGCAGTTCTTTCGAGTGGAAATGCAGATTGAATATGGGGTATTCCAGTTCATGTATTCGCAAGTACGGCCTATACACATTCTCGACTTCTCTCCATATAAATTCCATGTCTTTGTATTTAATCACGCACGTTTCATTCACGAACCCGATCGTATATTCATTGGGCGCAACATTTCTCGGATCGACGCCCCCCAAATACTGTCCCATCGCCGCTGCATCAAAAATAAATCCGCCAAACTGTTCATAATTCCTACAGGTGAATTTGATTTCGTCGGTTTCCGCGTATTCCTCCATGAAAGGTTGCTTGACGGTGGGGTAGAGTCCTAGAGGGAAAATGGGGAAGGTGTCGATCCATTCTGGATGTATTTTGCGAATGTGGGCAAAGTTCTCCATGTCATTTTTGTTTGCATCATAGTTTTCGAGAACCTTCCCCAGAATTTCGTGTGTTGGAATATAGACGATGCTTGCAATACTGCGATCATAGCAATCGAAGGGCAAATAGATGGATTGTATTGGCGAGTTTTCGTTTGGTTCTCGATTTTTTTGGTTGATAAGAGGCAACAGGACATCTGCATTGTGGTAGATGAGAACATCGTTCTCGATATGCACGGCATCTTTTATATTGTGCGTTTTCATGAATTCATACAGGTAGAAAAATCGCATAGAGGTGTGGATCCAAAATCCGTTGCGAAAATCCTTGTCTTTACGATGGTTCTCGATGTTTTGTTGAGATCGAGAACAAGATGAAAAATCGATTGCATTTTCATCATCTATATCTACAAATTGAATCGGAGAAGAACCTTGAATGAATTTTGCAAATTTTTCGAAAAATCGGCCATTCGTAATGACGGTGATCTTGGTGTGACCTAATTGGAGCAGATGGGTCAAGTTCAACAGGATATATTCCTGGAATTCGCCGATACAGACGAGAACCATATGAACATGGTCATTTTGATTATGCATTTTTCATAATTATAATTTGATATTTATAAATAAATTTATAAATATATTATTAATCTTTATTATTATTCATGAGCGATTTTTTTAATACAGGCGAATTTTTATATAGAGACGATTTTTATACAGGCGAATTTTTCCAACAGAAGGCCGATGTCTATATTGGATTCGCCGAAGATTTTGAATACAATCCTCTGATTCGGTGTCAAACAGGGAAATTCATCGACCTTTCTTTGTTTTGCGGTGGTGATGATGATGGATGGCAGAATCCGCGCATTTTATTCTGCTACGGTCATCGATTACGTGCATTTATTGACAAGGTTCTCTGCCGAATCCAGAACTCGTTTATACTGATTTCACATAATTCGGACGAGAACATTTGCGGCGATTGGCCCGAATCGATTCTGAAACATCCCCTGTTGGAAATGTGGTACGCTCAAAATGCGTGTTTGTCGTTGAAAAAATACGAGAAATTACGTTTGTTGCCAATTGGACTCGCCAATTCGCAGTGGCCACACGGCAATTTACAGATCTTTCGAGTACGAAAACATATGCAGCAACAGAAAAAACCGGGCAGTATTTATTTCCAATTCAAATTAGAGACGAATTTTGAAAAGAGGAGCAAATGTATGTCCACACTTTGGTCGCGATTGGACTGGTTGTGCGAAACCGCATTTGAAACACATTTGCAGAGATTGGCCGCACATGAATTCTGTATTTGCCCCGAAGGCAACGGTGTTGATACACACCGATTTTGGGAATGTATATATTTACGTGTGGTGCCGATTGTTGTACATAGTCCCTTCATTGCGAATTTGATGTCGTTGAATTGTCCCATGATCGTGTTGGAAAAATGGGAGGATTTATTTGTCGTACTCGATTCGAAGGTATTGAACTATTCTCATTATGTGGATAAGTTCTCGGATTTTAGATTTGTTTGGATGGATATATAAAAATAAGGTTTGATAGATAAAATAAATGAACCGAATTCCGAATACCCTTGTATCGGATCAAAACATCCGAATTCCGAATACCCTTGTATCGGATCAAAACATCCGAATTCCGAATACCCTTGTATCGGATCAAAACATCCGAATTCCGAATACCCTTGTATCGGATCAAAACATCCGAATTCCGAAAGTCATCTATCAAACCTGGAAAAAGAAGGGCTCAGATTTGCATCCGGTTCTCCAAAGTGTCCAACACCAAATCCTGCAATTAAATCCTGAATATGAATATCGTTTCTTTGATGATGATGATATAATGCGGTTTGTCCAACAGGAATATGATGACCGGGTGTATCGGGCATTTTGTCGTTTGAGGGTCGGTGCTGCGCGTGCCGATTTCTGGCGATATTTGGTGTTGTATCGTTGGGGCGGGGTCTATCTAGACATGGACTCGACTTTGTTGCGACCATTGCGCGAATTGATTCGTGATGGCGATCGCTGTATTATTTCGCGCGAGGGCAATCCCAATGTTTTCCTACAGTGGATGCTTGTGTTTGAATCTGGGCATCCTATTTTGAAAACGTGTATTGATTTGTGTGTGCAAAATATCGAGGGGCGATTCGACGGGGACGTGTTTTCATTGACTGGTCCGGGTGTATTTACGAATGCGGTTCTCCAATTTTTGGAGGGTTTTTTGCGTGAACGTGGATGGGAAAATAATAAGTGCACGGTCTCGCAAATTTATGGAGCGCTTGATGACGCGATTTCCTCTGAATATGTACGTTTTTTCGGTGTCGATTTTGGCGATTTCGCCAGTTTCAAACATCCCTATACGTTTTATCTGTATGAGGGGGGTGGAAATGTGCATTGGCGGGAGGATAGGGGGGAATTGTTGCATTCTTTTCAAAAACCTTGTGTGTATTTCTCGCAATTGGGTATTCACGGCCGTTTGGGCAATGTGCTATTTCAGTATGCGGCAATGAAATCGGTTGCACATCGTATCGGTGGTCGCGTCGTTTTTCCAACAGGGATTGCTGATCGGGTACATCACGGACAGACATGTCTATTGACGCGGGCGTTTGTATTGAATGGGTCAGAATCGGAATCGGACGGTGCATCGTCCGTGCGTATGGTGGAAGAGAATTGCGACGGCGGGTTTTATGACGCCGATTTTTTCAACAAGATCGATGCTCACTGCATGAATGGAGTGAATGTAAATCATGGAGTGAATATATACGGGCAATTTGAGAGCGAATTGTATTTTGCGAATGTGCGCGAAGAAGTCCAACAGGGATTGCGTTTGAAACCTTATTATCGTGACTATGCGCGGGGCGTGTTGGACAAGATTCGGAATGGTGATGATGACCGGATCATTGTGGGAGTGCATATTCGCCGCGGTGACGATGTCACGATCAATCAGGCATATCACACTTCATATGGATACAATATGGAGTTTTTGAGGAATGCCATTGCGCGACTTTTGGCGGATTTACAACATACGAATATTTGTTTTTTGATATTTTCGGGAGGTTCTCGAGAACCTGGGAATGAAAATGGGGAAGACATAGAATGGTGCAAGCAATTGATTTATGGCCCGAATGTGGTGTATAGCGAAGGGCGAGACACGATTCATGATTTTGCAGTGATGTCGCACTGTGATCATTTGATATTGAATTCTTCGTCGTCGATCGGGTGGTGGGCGGGATATTTGAACAAGGAACGATTCGATAAGGACAAGGAACGATCTAAGAAAATCGTCATTGTAGGCCAGCCGTTGAATAAAAGCAGATCGACGTATTGGCCCGATTGTTTTACTATCTTGGATTAATATATATATGTCATATTTGCATGATTATGATCCAACATGGGATAAATTACGACAAAAACAAATTGAAATGGATAGAAAGGTACAAGAAACCAATGAACAAAAATTACAAGATTATCGCAGTGAATATGGAACACATGAAAAGGCGGACGCGGTTGAGAAAAATCAACGATATTATAAAAAGAAATCGGCTACTGAAATGGTCACAAAATCTCGCGCATCTACTGCGAAAATGAGAAGGAGAGGGAAACATTCGTTCACAGATAAAAAAGGCAATGTGTTTCGAGTTACATATAAAAAAAAGTTTAAAAAAAATAGTTCATCTCCTGATGCAAGTCCTGTGATTGATCATATATCAATGCGCCCTGTTGGAGAACATTATTTGAAAATCATAAACCCTAACAAATTAGAAAAAATTGACAAATCCATAAGAAAAGAGCTTCCAAAAATAATCAAGAAATTAAAACAGGAAGATCTTGATTTTTTCCGATATGAACCTCCTTTAGCTCCTGGGAGTTTTCATCCAGAAGGTGGTGTAGAATATCTAAAAGCAAAACAACGGTTCGAGTCGGTCCCATTGGTATAAACCCTTTTCACATTCAACTTCACAAAACGCCTATTAGAAAAAGGGTTCGTGTGTATCTATTATATTCTTTATTTTGGTATTATATAAAAATGTCAAGGTTCTCGACCATCACGCTTGATAAACGCGCATTGGACACCTTTCCTTTGCAAAACCAAGACTATTTAGTGGATACTGCCTATTATGAATTGCCCTCTGGTCAAGCCGAGTATCGTTTGTATTCTTACATGTCGACCCTGTTTAATGGGATCACGATCCTTGATATTGGCACGAGTCAAGGTCGGTCTGCCGTTGCTTTATCGCACAATCCTACGAATCATGTGATTTCGTATGACATCGAGGACCATATTCATAGACGTGATTATAAATTGTTCTCCAAATCCAACACGGAATTTCATGTGAAAAATGTGTTGGACGATATTACACCCGAATTCGTCGCTAGTCACCGTATACAGTTGGTCATGATTGATATTTGTCATTTTGGCGGTGTTGAACGCCGGATCATGGATGCCTTGTATTCATGCGGGTTCCGTGGGTTGATATTGCTCGACGATATTCATCATCCGGATCCGTCCATGCGAGAACCGATGGAGAAAATGTGGGCGGAATTGCCTTGGCAGAAATGGGACGTGTCTGCCGTGGGGCATTACAGTGGTACTGGACTCGTGTCCATGCAGGAGGTGGACATGAGTCTTGAGATCAAGCTATAATTCGTTGAATGCATAATAGACCATTATTCTAATACTACATAGTATTTGCCGAGTTCGAATTTGGTGCCGCGGAATGCATCCAGATACTCGATGTATTCGGAATATGGAATGATCCTTACATCAAAACTAATACGCGTATGTTCCGTTTGATTGATCGTATTATAATGATGCAGTTTATTCAAATACCCCTGGAAAAATTCGCTCGTTGGATCCAGCATTTTCAGATTTTTATACATTTGAAATTGTTCATCGTCAAAATGTTCATAATACACACTGTTGGAATCATACATCGGAGTAATTGGAAGAATAAAATTGATTTCTGAAAAATGATGACCGAAATCCGAGTCGCAGTGGAATCCGATCATTTCTTCAAATTCTTGTGCATGGGATTCCTTTCTTTTTCCAATCGCGGCCGAATTCGGAAAACTGAACCGAATATTGGGCGTTTTTTGGATTACCAAGGTTGTTTCGTTGGGAAAAAGTGGCAACACATTTTTGCGCATGAATGTGTGATATATTTTCTGGAATTCGTCGGATGCATCTACGGCTTCATGGAAATCTTGGATGAATGGACATTGTCGATCATTGACTCCTAAGGTTTGGATTTTGACGCATTTTTCTTTCTCCGGTTCCGGTAGTTTTTCCAACAGGGATTGTAGATTGTGTAATTCGCAGTGGTAGTCGTATTTGCGTTTGAATATATTGGCGATGAAATCGATGAATGGGTTCTCGTCGCATCGGTGGATTTTTGTTTGTGTCTTCATTTCTTGGGGTATGGGTGTGGTGGTTGATATATAGTATCGTTTTGTCGATTCTATATATTTATTTTTTGTATGTGATTTTTTTGTTTGTTTTGATTGGTTTTTGTTTGTTGATTTGTTTGGATTTGTTTGGATTTGTTTGGATTTGTTTGGATTTGTTTGGATTTGTTTGGATTTGTTTGGATTTGTTTGGATTTGTTTGGATTTGTTTGAATTTGATGGATTTGATGGATCAATCCAAACAGCATCCTGGACAATGCAAGTTCTCGAAATAATACGCATGAGGTGTTCCGAATGCCATGTGGTCGAAATAACTCCCGAGACATAAAAAAGTCGTTTCTGGAAACTGGTCGATCCATTTCGATGCCAAGATTCTTCCTACAGGGCCGCATAGTAATAGTACTAGTTCTCCCGGCTGAAATGTCAGATCTTTTGTATGATCGTTGTAGACGGTGTATGCATTTGTTTCCGGCAAGATCACTTGTCTTTTTTCGTGGGGTTCGAGAACTCTGTCAATATTGAATTGTGGATTTGTGATCCAAGTGATTTGGCGAAAAGTTTTCAAAGCTTCAAAAAACATCTGGCGATAATTGGTGTTCCAGTAAGTATGATGGAACACGCATGCAGGTACAGTGTTTATTTTTTCTGGTGTAGTGTCCAACAGGGTCATCGTATCGCGATTCATCTGTGGGAAACAAGTGGCACATGGAATGCCTCTATAAAACTGGGGATTCGGATTGAGAAATGCTTGCGCGAGGTCTTGTGCCAAGTTGGGATCGAATTCTTGTGCGCCGCGTGAAATGGGGTCGTGGCTGTAATTGAAAATATAGCGCATTTCGCCGTCATTGAAATGCGCAAATGCAAACGGCTCTTTCTTTTGTAGTTTTGCGATAAACATCAGATAATTGTCCAACACGTGATTTGATGGATGCATGTGGGGGGGGCGGATATATTGGGTGTATAATGTGTTTATATTTCTAAAACGAATTATACATATTTTTTATATGAATACGGTGGATCAAATCTTTGCTCATGATGTCGATGATGTCGATGATGTCGATGATGTCGATGATGTCGACGGTTTAGGTTTAGATACTTCATGGATCGATGCGATTGAAATGAAGGATTCGGATGCAGATCCGGTTCGAAACCCTTATGTTAAAGAACCTATGAAGGTTCTCGAGTGTCATTTTATTTTTATCGATGAAAATATGGCCATTACCAAAATCGTTTCTGAAAAAACTGAATTGCAAGATCTTGATTCTGGGGCGAATGGAAAGCGGCGAGGCATTCATAAAGATCGTCTTTTGCAACTTGTACAAAACAAACGTATGCATGATGGGAAAAAGTATAAATTGATTCACTGGATGCAATTCCATGTTGGATTAGACCCCGAGAACACGTCTGCATTTTTGGAGAAAAATGATATAGATTCTACAGATTTTGTGAAAACACCGTCTTATTTGGTGGATTTAGTGGTCGAAGATTCTATTTTCGTTTTCCACGATATTAATTCGCTGTTTTTCTTTTTCAAAGAAGCTGATAAAACTCGTTCCGGAAAAACAATGAAACTACTGTTGGAGAAAGACAAACGAATGACCAAGAAAGTTCGGTTTTCCAGAGGGTAATGTTTTTTGTATCACTTCTAACTTACAAATGGATTCGGTGTTTCAAATATATCGCGCATTGTATTTTCGATATATTCAACACTTGGTCTCGCTTCCGGCATAGAATAGATGACAGTTTTCAATACGTCTACATATTTCATTATCGCGGCTGTTTTATGGGTTTGATTCTCTAACAGTTCAGTGTTTGTTTCCAACAGAAGGATTGCTAAGGAGTATAGATCCCATGTTTTCATGATGGAAACTTGTGTCAGATCTTGAAACATCTTTTCGACCGGTTGGTTTTCATACTTGTTTGCGAAATACTCTTCCAATTGATTGACGAAATGTTCTCGTGTTGTTGTTGTTTGTGTGGTTGATGATGAGGCTGATGTGATCGATTGACGAAATAAATATTTGCGAAAGATGGATTCTGGATGTTGTACAAATTTCTCGCATATTTCGCGGATTTCTTGTCGCGTCCATTCTTCCTCTTTCCATCTAACTGGGTTGTCTCTTTTTTTGGAAGCCAGTTGGGCAAGAAATGCAATTTCGATGGGCCATGGTCTGTAATTTTCATACGGTCTAAAGATGCTTTCGAATCTGGTTTCTATTTGCGTCCATTGGAAACTCATTCCGAAGGATGAAAATACGGGACAGCCTTGTAGTTCATTATAAAATACAGTCTCTTCCTGCAGATCGAAATGAACGAGCTGCAGTGATTGCATTTTTTCCAACAGGTGAATCATTTGCAGAGTGCTTTCGAAAAAAATGGAGGCATGTGTGGAGGCGTGGTTATTGTTTTTGCGTTTTTGTTCGAGCAAAAATGATTTCCATGTATGAGGGAATTTGCGGAAACTGATCGATACAAATTCTGGTGTTTGTATTTGTGTTTGTGTTTGTGGTGTTTGTGTTTGCATTATTGATTTGGGAGGGAATGGTCTACAATCCTCTACTTCGTCTTCTTGTATGGAGTTGATTTCGAGCGGATCTACGCGGTCCACTGTTTGAAAAAATTTGGAATGATGATCCATTTTTTTTAATATACTGCTGATGATTTGCTGGTTCTCGGTGAGTTCGCTTTTTATTTCGACTCTTGTTTCGGTTTCTTCTCTACTGGTGTTTCTTGGTTTTATCCTACAGGTGGATTTGCCTTGCATCAGTAGTTCAATTTGGTATTGCTCTTCGAGAACTTCTAATTCTGGGTCGTGATATGATGTTGGTGATTGTTGTTCTTGCATTTGCATTGGTTTTTGCATTTGTTGTTCTTGTGATTGCATTGGTTGCATTGGTTGCATTTGTGGTTGCATTTGTGGTTGCATTTGTGGTTGCATTTGTGGTTGCATTTGTGGTTGCATTTGTATTGGTGGTTGTTCTTGTGGTTGCATTTGTGGTTGCATTTGTATTGGTGGTTGTTCTTGTGGTTGCATTTGTGGTTGCATTTGTATTGGTGGTTGTTCTTGTGGTTGCATTTGGTACTGTGGATTCATAATAAATAATGTTGATTTATTATTTATTATATTTCTTTTTTTGATTGATCAACCAAATTCTTGTATATGGCGTATGACATCCGATGGAATAGGTATAATATCTGGTCTAGTTCTATGGAGTCCTTCACTGAGTCGTGTCAATGACCTCGAATTATCTTTTTTATAAAACCGAAAATGACTAACATTACGAAATTGATTTCCCTCTAATAATTTTTCTCTGGGTTTTAATTGTCGCACTGGGTTAAAAACCGCAAATACTTGATTATTATAAGCAGTAGTAACAGGCCCCCATGATAGAGTATTCATATCAATCCGCACTTGATCAGCAAATCCTTGAAATGTTCCAATTTCTTTTTTAAAATCTGAATACTCAGATCTGTATGATGATTCTATATAATATTCTTTTCCTTTGATTAACTGTCTTACACTAGTAACCATATCTTTTTCTGGTAATACTGCGTAACTGGGTTCTTCTGATTGTTGTGGTTCAGGTTGTGGTCGTGGTTCTTGTTGTCTTTGTGGTTGTCTTCCTCTTCCTGGGTTTGCTTTTTCTGTTTTTACTTTTGATTGTATAGGTCCTCCTCCTATTCTTAATGTTTTTTTACTTTTTACTTTTTTACTTTTTACTTTTTTACGAGTCATCCTATATATTTTTTATTATATTATTATATTACATTATTCGTGTATCAATTCGTCGATCCCTGTTTCGAAATCTTTTTCAATCTTCCATCCTAAATCCAACAGCTTTTGGTTCGAAATGTAATACCGAGTATCATTGAAGGGACGATCTTCTACATACTTGATCCATTCCTTTATTTTTTCTTCACTTTCAGTTGTGTTTTGATTTGCGTCTTGATTTGCGTCTTGATCCGGTATTTTCTTGATTTTCTTTATTAATTTGTGCGCAATCTCCAACACGGAATATTCCATTCCTTGGTGACAACCTATGTTGTAGATTTCGCCGATCTGGCCTTTTGACAATATGACTTCGAATGCTTTCGCTGCATCGCTCGCATGTAAAAATGCGCGCATACAACTGCCGTCCCCTTGAATAGTGACCGGTTTGTTTTGGCTCAATTGCTCGATGAATTTGGGAATCAGTTTTTCCGGATACTGATTGGGACCATATACATTGTTGCCGCGTGTAATGATGACGGGGAATTTGAAGGAGTGGTAATAGGCCTGTGCGATTAATTCGGCGCCGGCTTTTGTCGCTGCATATGGATTCGTCGGGCATAGAATGGACTGTTCCGTTTTTTTCTGCGCGTCTTCGTCGGACAACATGGATTCGCCATACACTTCGTCGGTGGATACGTGAATGAATTTCTCGATTTTGCCGTAGCGTTTACAGACTTCGAGGAGGGTATGTGTGCCCAATATATTGTCGTGAGTGAATTGAATCGAATCTTCGAATGAATTTTGTACATGAGATTGGGCTGCGAAATGGATTACATGTGTGATTTGGTGGTTTTCCAGAATATAATTGACTAAATCTTCGGCGCATAAATTGCCTTTGATGAACTTGTAATGTGTTGGATGTGCGCGAATATGTGGTTCGATGTTTGTTTCTGCTGCACAATAATACATGGCATCGAGATTCACAATTTTGTATTTCGTCTCATCAAAAATGTAATTGATGAAATTAGATCCTATGAATCCGCATCCTCCCGTGACCAACAGGGAAATCATTTTGATTATGATACTAGATAGATAATATTATGATCATATGAACCTATACATATGAACATCATTGATATGAACATATTGATTTTTCATGTTTCGCTCTCTACAGGAATCGAACCTGCGACCTTTCGGTTACAATGCATCGCAATGCAATGCTATGCTATGCTTAACAGCCGAATGCTCTAACCAACTGAGCTAAGAGAGCACTTCTGGTGTGATAAGGTCTTACCGGGATTTGAACCCAGGTTGCCAGATTCAAAGTCTGGAGTGCTGACCGCTACACTATAAGACCACTGAATATTGAATATTTATACACACATACAATCTATGTATTTGTTCTCTATATTCATTATTGCAACATTATTATTGGATGGATGATGGATGACGCATTATGGATCATATCTTTCTGTAATTTCTTTCAACGTTTCATCTTTGATCGTTTTACCGCCATCATATTCTTGAAAATTTTGTTCGCTATATCTAACATCTGCAGCTACATCGCCTCTTTTCTGTTTTATTATAAAAAATTCTTTCGACTGGATTCGATAATGATTTAATTTGATTTTTTCATTTTCAAGAATTTGTTTACATCCTTCTTGGTTGATGTCATGCACTCCTATTGCAGTTGCATCTATGTTCTGTGGTTTAAATATATATTTTGTTGTTCTATGTACTTCTTCGCGCATGACAATTGTTTTTAATATATTTTTTGGCTGTTCTATTTGTGTTCCATTCGATCCAAATAGAAGCCAGCCTGATAATACGACGTCATATTCCGAATAATTATCGAGTGTTTTATTTAATGTATCATCTACTCCGTAAAAGAATTCATCTAAATCGCATATTATTAACCATTCCGTTTTATTTTTCAAATCTTCTTTTAGAAACATGTCTCTGTAATGACCTACCTGATTATGTTTTTCAGGTGCGAAATGATACGTCACTACTCCTCTGTCTATATAAGGTTGTAATATTTCGAGAGGATTGTCATCCGAATCATTATCGATCAAATAAAAATGATCGACTCCTTGATGTAGATAATGTTCTAACCATGTTTTCAATACCATCGTTTCATTTTTAAAAATAGCTAATACGCACAATTTGTATTGGAATTTTTCGGCTACTACATTTTTTCTCTTGTAAAAAATTGAAAATAACAAATACAATAACACAATTAAAAGTATACAAATACAAATCGAAATTAAAAGTTTTTTATTTTTTACAACCATCTATAAATTATGTATAGAATATTATAATGGATTTGCGAGATACGACAAAAATACAAGGACTCGTCGATGGTATTGTTTATCAACAACATGAACGTACAGATGAACTCAATGACCGTATCCAACAGAGGGTTTATAGTACACATCCGTTGAAACCCCTCTATGATATACGACCGGTTTCTACCAAATATGCGAAGTTTCCGATGGTGGATCGCCGCGTGCCCCCCCAAGTTGCTTTGACATCTTATTTAGACTATTCTACTACTGGTTCCTTTGCATCCATGGAATCCAATGGTCCAGTGGACGGTTATTTCGACAATGTGAATGTCGAATCACATCTACACAACCGCTACTTCGCTTTAGGATCTGGGTCCAAGGGGGTCTATGTGCCTTCTTCCAACAGTGATTTATATGTGGGACATGCTCTTGGCGCCGGATCATTGAAAGATGTGCAGCCTTTTCCCACTCTATTTGAAGATGGAGTTGCCGGACTTTCAACGAGCGGTCCATCTGGACCTCCTGTAGGATTTCAGCAGTTTTTGAATTCGACGCGCATACAATTGAGGGGTGAAGGTGAATTACGTTAATGAGAGATGGGGTTATGTTTATGAGAGATGGGGTTATGTTTATGAGAGATGGGGTTATGTTTATGAGAGATGGGGTTATGTTTATGAGAGATGGGGTTATGTTTATGAGAGATGGGGTTATGTTTA
>Ga0214921_10008843_pt1 | contig 12907 bp, 13 predicted proteins | sample LL1505_MetaG_FD_177992 | JGI IMG/M metagenome (GOLD analysis project Ga0214921, IMG submission 177992) | Freshwater microbial communities from Lake Lanier, Atlanta, Georgia, United States - LL-1505 | ecosystem: Environmental > Aquatic > Freshwater > Lake | place: USA: Georgia | collected... | reverse complement strand
GAGTCTTGGTAATGGTTGAGAGATTATTCCCAACAATGTGTTTATGATGTTATTTTCAAGACGGGGTGTTATACCTTGTCTACGGTTCGGATATATTGGTTGTGGCTGTGGCTGTGATTGTGGCTGTGGCTGTGATTGTGGCTGTGGCTGTGATTGTGGCTGTGGTTGTGATTGTGGCTGTGGTTGTGGTTGTGGATGCCGGGTTTGATGCCGGGGTTGATGCCGGGGTTGAGATGGCGGTTGCGGTGAGTCTGTATTGGGAATAGTGAACCAAGGATACGGGGGTGGATAGTTTGAATTCCACGTACCATTCAATGTTTGCCCCAACATATTGTATATGCAATTTGCATGATACGTAAAGTGCGTATAACTTTGAATTAGGTTTTCATACATAGAAAACACTCGGGCATTATAGAAGGGAATAGTGTTGTCATTGTCTTGCACGGGAAATGAAGCACCAGGTTGCGGATTATTTCTGTTCCGGCGAAAACGTGGCATTGTTAATATACATCAGTTATTCTTATTTTTTTAAGCACAAAAATATCATAAAACATAAAAATGAACACGTCAATTCATGTTTTTTAAAAAAAAAAGATGAATACCTGCAATGAGTGTCGAACTCATGACCTCCCGGATTAGATAACCATCCTGTCATTCGGACGTACTTGTAATATCGTCAATGATCTTGACTGGACGATGTTGGGGGTTCCGGGCGCTCTTCCGTTGAGCTATGCAGGTTTATTAAAATCTTCGTGCGTTCGTATGCACAAAGGCTCTGGTGCACCATTTGCACCTGTGCGACGTTGATGATGTTATGCCACCTGTAGGTATCGATCCCACACCGTTCTTTTAATGAGAAAGAAGATAACCATCAGTTTTTCGGACCCACATGCAAATGCAGGTCAATTGGGTTCAACCGACGATGTTTAACGTCCGCCGTGGAAGTGGCTTGAAATGGCTCCGTTTTACGTCCAGCTTGACGGCCTGTTTCTGTAAATCAGGCAAATTGGATGTAAGCATCGGGGCAAGTTTCGATCTTGCTCTCAGGCTGATCAGATCAGTCCTGATAATTCCGTACCCGATGGTGTCAATCGCGCATGTTATGCTCAAGTTTAATGTCGCTTGCGCTATGACCGCCAGCTTCTGTAAAGCTGGCAAAGGGTGCATATACCTCCTGGGGGTTTTGATCCGCCGACATCGGGGTTATGAGCCCCGCGCTCTGCCGCTGAGCTAAAGAGGTATAATGGCGCTGCGTTTTACGTCCAGCTTGACATCATCCGATTATTTTCAATTGTACCCCTAAGAATTTATTGGAGTAGTTACTACTGTTTTTTCGGTTTGTATCGCAATTTACACTCACTGGATTTGATGACACAGGTTGGCATCCTGACCATTGAGCTATGGTACATGATCAGTGCGAACTGCTTGAAACCCAACGTGTCGTAATGCATATATTAAGATGCGAAAAAAACAGGGGTTTCTGGATGACCCCTCCCCCACCCGCATCCAGGATCGTTCCATTACATGGGTCTAATCATGGGTCTAAACATTGATTGGTTGGGCATCGGCAATTCTTGGCGAGGTTGAACGGGAAGAACCGTCTTTGGAGTTGGCTTTGGACAACGGTTGAAATTGGTGGTGTTTCCATTAAATGCATTAATGTGAAACGACAACTTGGACTCAACGCCGCCAACGCAGGAAAATTCGGGATTCAAAGTCATTGTATACTGTGTGAAAACATTTTATTTTTAATTTTTAAATGGGTATTTCGGATTATGATTAGTATTTTAAATTCAAATCAAATTTTCGGTTTGAATTTTCGGGCAAGTCATTTGTGTTTGTCAATTTGAACGTTCTTGATGAACCCTTTTATGATTTTTTTGTGCGCATGATCATCGTTTTCAATGTTTTTATACAGCTCCTTGCACAGCGCCAAATATTCGGTGTGCAGCTTTTCGTTGGTTTCCCACCCCGGATGCGCATCAATCCAGTCCTGAATGCGCTTGATTTGATAACAGGATGTCAGGTATATGAATTTCTTGATGTTGGTGCCGTCGTCGTCTTTGATCCACTCGTCTGCCTTCACATACATGGTTTCGCGCTTGGCGTCCGTGCAATGAATGGGCCGCTTATGCACATCCATGCCCCGCAGATTGTTCACGATGATGGAACTCACGCCTTCAATGATGCCGTTATTCTTGGTGAATTCCAAATCTTCAACAGTAATATTGAGAGATTTCACAAAATCACTGAGTTTAATGGCATCCTTGCATTCCGTGTTTAAAAACACTTGCAAATTAAACTGTTGATTCGTCGTGTTGGTGGTGTTATTGTTTATTATGGTATTTCTCTCTTTACTCAGCTCTATGAGCTGGGTTTGTAGCGTTTTGTTCTGCTCCATGAGCTGTTCCACAATCTTCATCATGTTGAATTCGGCCGATGCAGGTGTGGATACAGATGATGCAGTGACGGATGATGCAGTGACGGATGATGCAGCTGATGAATTATTAATTTTTTTAATGCTTTTGATGGGAGTGTCCATAATTGCAATACCACATGTGAGATCAATTGGTTTTGAAGTTGTTGCCTTTTGTGCACACTTCTGCTCATGATACCACAAACTGTTGCGAGCATCATACCCCTTTCCACAATGCGGACATGAATGCGCTTTTTTTGAATCCATACCTTCGCATTTTTTTTCATGATACCATTTACCAGATCGGGTTGTAAAAGTTTTGGGACAGTGATCACATTTGTAATTGGCAACCGGTAAATCAACGCACGTCTTCATGTGATGCCACAAGCTATTCTTCAATGCATATACTTTCCCACAATTTTTACATGCAAATGATTCTTTCTCCATCACTCTTAATCCAATCTTAATCCAATGCAAAATAATCTTATATTGTTCGTGCACATTATATTTATATTATTTTCACTGCATTTAATATCGCGTTCTATATTTGTTCTATAGTTTACATTAATAAATCATCACATCATATAACATGCCGTTTACACTCGCTGCATATCAAACATTGTCTAGATAATGCAAAAAACGTTGAATCGGTTGAATCTGTTGTTCTATTCGAGTTGAAAAAAACGTTCTGGCGTTGAAAAAAACGTTCTAAAAATACCCCCATCCATAGAACGTTTTTTTTAACGGCCGGTGCCTTTTTTTAAGTTTTTTTTGGGCCAAAAAATGACCATCCGCGGTGCCTTTTTTTAAGCGCTGCATTATGCTCTCAAAAACACGCTGGATTTTTCCATTTCAAAATTGTTATTTTTTCGATTTACTTTGCACAAAAGTCAAAAAAATTTTGAGAAAATGGACAAAAAAAATGTCCAAAAATCGATATGTCGAAACCTTTTTGTGCAAAAACGCGCGGCGCTAGGTAATTTGCGGAACTTTTTTAGAACGAAAAATCCCAGACCATGATGGTGCAAAAAAAGTGAAAAAAGCTACTTTTGTAAAACGCACCTAGAGAGAAATTGGGATAAATGCATGTTTATATATATTATTTACAATAGTTGTAATTTAAATACTTGCTGGTTACATACTACATACTTGTAACCAGTAACTGCATGCCCAAAAAAATTTTCATTTCAACCCCGTGTTACGATGCCATGATGACCATGCAATACACCATCAGCTTGTTGGGTTTGGTGACATTTTTGCGCGAGCGCGGCATAGATTTCGTGATTGATTTCACGGGCAACGAGAGTTTAATTCCAAGAGCCCGAAATCATTCGCTGGGAAAATTCATGCGGTCGGATTGCAGCCATTTGTTTTTCATTGACGCCGACATTGAATTTCAGCCGGATGCGTTCATGGACTGCTTGACATTTAACAAGGACGTTGTTTGTTGCGGCTATCCGAAAAAGGGGTACAACTGGAATCGGCTGATACACTCTTTGATGAACGAGCCGACGTCCCAGGAGTCCATTGACTCCAGAGGGTTGGATTACGCGTACAATGCAAAACCCGATCCCGGTACCAACGAACTGGTGAAACGGGACGGGTTTTTGCAGGTAGTGCACGCTTCAACTGGATTCATGCTGATCAAACGAGAGATTCTTGAAAAATTGCACAAAAAACACACCGAATTGGAAATAATAACCGACAATCTCTCGCAAACGAACGAAAGCATATGCGGGTTGTTTTGCTGCATGATAAAGAACAAGTGCTACTTGTCGGAGGATTATTCATTTTGCGACAGGGTGAACGATATTGGGGGATCCGTGTGGATAAGCACGAAACACAACCTGAACCACGTTGGAAAACACGTGTTTAGGGGGGACATTAAAAATAGGAACTTCTTGGGGAGAACCGTGGCCGAAAAAGAGCTGTACACGTGAAAACGACGACGAATGCGAAAACAAGGACACGCGTTTGCAAGTGCAGTTATTTTTGCTATGCTTTTTATAAAAAAGCATGGCATATGTATTGACTTCGTACGGCGAAATTATAGATAAATACACTATTTTGGAAATTAAGCTGGACCACATAAACGACCCGAAAAAACGAATGCACATTGCCCAGGAATTGAATGCTTTAAAGCCAACGGTCAATGAACTGAAAAAGAAGGAGGAAGCGCGAGGAATTCTGGAGTTAATTCAAGCCTTGAAAACCATGAACCAGGCGCTGTGGTGCACCGAAGATTTTATACGGCTTAAAGAACGGCTGTCGCAGTTTGACGAGGAGTTCATTACGTTGGCCCGCAACGTCTACACGCAAAATGACGAGCGCGCTCGGATCAAGCATGCTATTAATGTACTAACGAAAAGCCCGCTGGTTGAAGAGAAATCATACAGCAGCGGGGATTGCATCATCCAAAGCAGCTGACACCTCTGCAACAACGTTGTCCCACGAAGCAATCGCGACTTGCCGGAACGGTTTCACATTCGGGTACCACCGGTGGTCGTCGGGTTTCCAGCGCCAGTCACACCCGATTGTGAGCATGCACCAGCACGGCACGTTCATGGTGCCCGCCAGATGGACCAGGGACGTGTCTGTAGTGATCACCAAATCCGCCGCTTTCAATAAGGTGACGGTGTCTTTGAATGCATCGCCCGCGTTGTCCAGCAATGGCCCGTAATTCTTTACATTGTGCGCATCCAAGATCGCGGCTTCCTCCGGCGACACCGTTTTTTGAACCGACATGAATTGTATCGCATCTGCGTGGCGCTGAAACACGGGTATCAAGGACGCCAATGGAATGGACCGGTTGAACCGTTCCATTATGTTCGCTTTATTCCCGCACCAATTGATGATGACATTTTTCTTGCGCGGGTGGATGAAGTGTTCCGCGAGTATCTCGCCCCCCTTCAATTGCTCCAAATAACAGTCGTTGCGCAACATTTGGTACGCGACCTTCAAATGCACGAATAGCATGATAATGTTTGTGTGGTAGTCGTATTTTTGCGGCGACATTTTAAAAGCGGATAATTGCACCACTCGCAGGTTGCGCAGGCCGGACAGCGCTTGATGCATCATCCAAAACAGCTCGTCGTTAACCAAATAAATCACGCTGTTTTCCACTTGGGATTCGCACACCGGCCGTATGAACCGGCTGTACATGATGATGTCCCCGATGCCCCCGGAATTGTAGATGAGCAAGGTTTTATTCCGGTCCGTTTCTTGAAAATAGGACATCGTCTCCGGACAAATGTTGGGACCGAAGAATGTCTGCAAATAAGGCATGAGCGTTCCGACCCTCGTGTAGTCTTTCCGTTCCAGCAATGCCATGCAATGTATCATTTGGGCGTGATTGAACAGGTCGGGGGAAATGGCGGTTCGGATGTGGTTGTTTTGGCCCGCGATGGCGAGTTTATGCACGTACGGGTTTTCTATCCCCGTGGTTGCACAGCTGACCTGGTACGCGCAATACAGCTGCACGACGACATCCGCGTTCATGCGGGTTACTGCAATGTCCTTGTATTTGTCCGCCAGTATTTTCAGCAGTACGTGGCACTTTTTAAATGCGCCACATTGAAATAGCTGCATTGCCCTTGCAAATATTTCGCCGTCCTGCATTATTGATACCCTGATACACACGGGTAGTATGGGTTTAATACATTTTGCTAGGAATAAAATTAATGAATTAAAAAAAAAGGTGCATAAACACTGGACGTTATATTGAACCATTGTTTACGCCCCGCATGACTGACCGATTGGACCAATTGGAAGCATACAAAGCATACAAGGGCAAGGGCCTGAGCGGTTTGGCCAACATGGGCAACACGTGCTACGTGAACGCGTGCCTGCAGATGCTGTCCCACACATACGAATTAAATGATTTTCTCTCAAAGAACGGCGGCGAATACAGGCTGCGATTGAACCACAAGGTGGACTCCGTTTTGTTGCACGAGTGGGACAAGCTGCGCGTCATGCTGTGGTCCGGCAACTGCATCATTTCGCCGGGCGGGTTTGTTTCTTCCATGCAGAAAATCGCCAAACTCAAGCGCATGGACCTGTTTTCCGGGTTTCAGCAGAACGACGTGGCCGAGTTTATCGGCTTCCTATTGGACTGTTTTCATAACGCGCTGGCGCGCGAGGTGGAGATGAAGGTGCGCGGGGTTGCGCGCAACGCCACCGACCGGGCAGCCCAGGAGTGCTATCAAATGATGGCGTCCATGTATAAAAAGCAGTACTCCGAAGTGCTGAATATTTTTTACGGGGTGCACGTTTCCATCATAGAGCCGCTGCATGCAGTCGCGAATCCGGTGGCGTTAAGCACCAAGCCCGAACCTTTCTGCATTTTGAACGTGTCAATCCCTCCCATGAAGTCACAGAACGCGGTGGTCACGCTGTTTGACTGCTTGGACCACCATTGCGCGCCGGAGGTGCTGAGCGGGGAGAACGCGTGGTTCAATGAAGCCACCGGACAAAAACAGGACGTGTATAAGCGCCTGTCGTTTTGGAGCCTGCCCAATGTGTTGATCATTGTGTTGAAGCGGTTTGAAATGAACGCGCGCGGATACGCGCGAAAGATTCAAGTGCCGGTGGATGTGCCTTGCACCCGCGCCGATTTTTCAAAATACGTACACGGTTACAATCCGAAGAGCTACGTGTACGACTTGTTCGGGGTGTGCAATCACCACGGCGGATCGCCCATGGGCGGCCATTATACCGCCACCATCCGGAACGCAAACGGCAGCTGGTACGCGTGCAACGACACCGTGGTGAAGGAAGTGCCGCTTGACTCCATTATCAGCAATTTGCCGTACTGTTTGTTTTATCGCAAAATTAAACCATAGTCAGAAATAATATTTTGTTTTGTAGTTTATATAGTAATTGCAATACACATACCACCACCGGCCCAATGGACGTGTCGTACGATTATGTGACCGGTATTGGACAAAATCCGATGAACTACATTGACATGGCATCAAACAGTAAAAATACGTCGGCCAGCAGCAAGCTCCTCATGCTTGCGGTACTGACAATCACCGTTTTTATTTATTACTTTGTCTTTTTAACCATGCCGGGAGGCACGGGTTCAAGCGGCCCTAGCGCAGCCAATGCCAGTGGCGGCGCCAAGTTGTTGGAAGTCATCATGTGGGGCACATTCATTGTGCTTCTCATTATCAACGGGTATCAATATTTTTTCAATGTCAATATTTTGACCAGCGTGCAGGACTTGTTCAGCGACAAGCCGCGAATTGACATCACTGTGCAGCATCCGGAGGGCGATTCCGAAAGCACCGTTCCTCAGTTGAAGTATTTTAAGCAAGTGTTCCACGTGCCGGGAAATGAATACACGTACGAAGATGCGAAGGACGTGTGCAAGGCGTTTGACGCGCGGCTGGCGTCGTACGACGAAGTGGAGAAAGCGTATAACAACGGCGGCGAGTGGTGCAGCTACGGGTGGTCGGAGAACCAGATGGCGCTGTTTCCCACGCAGAAAAAGACGTGGAACAAGCTGCAGAACATTAAGGGGCACGAAAACGATTGCGGGCGCCCGGGCATCAACGGCGGCTTCATTGCGAACCCCGACGTGCGATTCGGAATCAACTGCTACGGCTTCAAGCCGAAGATCACGGCGTCAGAAGCGGACAACATGCGAACCGCCTCCGTTTATCCCAAGACGCTGAAGGACGTGAAGAAGCAGGAGCGGGTGGCATACTGGCAGACGAAGCTGAGCGACATTCTGGTATCGCCGTTTAATAACGACGTGTGGAGCGCCTAACAAGCGCAATATCTCCCGTCTGATTCAGTATGGAACCAGAAAAAATTGAAAGCATTTGAAACGCGGACCACCCGCATGCAGTGGTTCTGTTTTACACAAGCTTTCAAACATTATTATGACGACGACGACGACGACGACGACATCGTACAAACGATTCAATATTCAAGCCGAAGACGAAGGTGCTTCTGAGCATCTGAAGAAGACAGTGGATGATTATGAATTGGAAAACAAAAAAAACCGATCCGTTCTGGGGGGTGACGCCGCAAGGGTTGCAATGTCGCACAGGAGCGCATGCCGAATGCTGCCGATGTCGCACGTGTCGGCCGACCAACGCATGTTTTGGTTACCTGTGGTGCCAGTGGTTTCTGCATTGACGCCCAACCGCATTGAAGCCCGGTACTTTACAAGGAGCAGTCGGGTTCGGAACATGGTACACGGTGGCATTACGGGTTTACTTGTCACGCGCCTCCTGCACGATTCAAGTCAAGGTCAATGCCAAACGTTGTCACATTCATTACGCATGCTGTGCATTATTCGGCGCGTAAACAGTGAAGCCGGATGCGAGCACGTGAAATGGAGCATCCCGGAATTTCAATGCCGATACAACATCGGTGTGAAAATACTGAAACGTATATGCACTCAGTATGACACAATGACGGATGATGAAGTGTTTTCCGAACTCAATCTGCTTGACACCGCTGAAAACCGTCAGACATTTCTGGAAGAATGCAAGGCCGTGGCCAATGCGCCGAATCAGTCACGCATCAAATATGCAGTTGATGTTGATGTTGATGTTGCTGCGTCTGCCAATGAAGATGACCGCAATTCCAAGTGGTGCAAACGTCGCTATGCAACGGTTTTGGACAACGAATGGATTGCGCATTTCATTGCCACATTTTCCAAAGCGTGTTCAATCAAAATGGCAGCAGTGGGCAACACCTCGTTGAGCAAACTCAGTCGTGCCATGAATTTGGTTGATCTCTTCCGCTTCGTGTCCAGAATTGATTGGATTCTGACCGATCCTGGCATGCGACACATGACCAATATGTCTGGTTTCTGGGAGAAGTACACGGATCGGTTGACTTTCATGGCGACAGAAGGCATTGAGCATGCGGCATTGATGTTGGCAAGATACTTTCCGGAAATGATGACGCCCGAATTGCATGTGGTTGTGGTTGTCAATGCCGCTGTCAACGTGTATCGTGTGCCTCAAATGCAGATTGCAGACGATGACGAGTTGTTCGGTCCAATGAAGGCCGCTTGCCAAGCGTTCATGCCAGACGCTGCACCCGAACCTGTCCCTGTCCCGCGTCGCAACATATACTACGACGACGACTACGACGGTGACTACGACGACGACTACGACGGTGACTACGACGGTGACTACAACGGTGACTATGACAATGATGAATACACGGATGACGAAGGCGATGAAGCACAAGGCTAACAATCGCGCAAAACACAAAAAACCAAAACACAAAAAAAACTAAAAACACAAAAAACCAAAACAGAAAAAAAACAAAAACACAAAAAAAAACTAAAAAAACTTTTTTTATTAGCTTCAAGAAATTATTTTGAATTTTGAAAATAATTGCTACACATTACTTACATTTATACGTGGGTTGATTCATTTTTTATTGTGTCGTTTGGTTTTTTTTTGGTGGTCTTTTTTTGGGTTGCGTTTTCTGCTGGTCTTGTGCGTGGGTACAAACCAGTTACAAACGAACGCGCATTCGGGCGCCATATTTTCGTCATCGGAGTCACAGTTGCACGGGGGCGCGGGTCTTGGTATTTGCTTGATTTTCGGTTTGTCGACACCAGATGCAGGAGGCATCAACCAAAACGGAGAAATCAGGTGCTTAAGGTCCGCCATTGGTTTTGAATTTGGGGTTGTGTGGTGTGTATATTATAATGATTGCATTATAATACGAGGTGTTTTTATGTTTTTATTTGCTGGTTTATTTTAGACTGTGATTTCCTGGTTTTTGATTTCCTGATTTTGGATTTGTTAGTGGACTTTTTGGACCTGGCGCCACCACTTTCACGTTTGCGTTTTTTACTACTAACGGAACCGGAATCAGAAGGACTAATGGAACCGGAATCAGAAGGACTAATGGAAACGGAACCATGATGAATATGAACAGAAGAAGGTGACGCACGATGAACGGAGGAACCACGATGAACGGAGGAACCACGATGATGTGACGCACGACGAACGGAGGAACCACGATGAATGCGATCAGCGCAAAACGTGTGACGAATGTTCAACGCTTCAAAAGGGTTGGAATGTATGCGAATAGGAATTTTTTTCCTTTTTGATAATCGCGTGTCAATCATACCAAACAATTCTTCATAAAATTTATCGTATAAGGTGTGTAAATGTGTATGGGGAGCCAAATTCAACAAATCTATTGCTTCACCCGTCATATAAAACACTTTAACTGCAACATTATGATCATTTGTTGTGTTCAGTACCAATGTATTGTCTTGCTTAATGCGACTTACAAGAAACTGTAGAATTGTTAATCCCATTTGTGCATATTGTGCATATTGTGCATATTGTGCATATTGTGCATATTGTACATGTTGTGCATGTTGTGCATGTCGTGCATGTTGTGCATGTCGTGCATGTTGTGCATGTCGTGCATGTTGTGCATGTCGTACATGTTGTGCATGTTGTGCATGTTGTACATATTGTGCATATTGTGCATGTTGATTCAATCCGTTCAATACGTTACTGTGCAATTGCATGCTATGTAAAATGTCATCCGCTGAAATGTTTCGTTTTAAAACAGTGATGCACTCTGGAAAATTTGCAGATGAAAAATAGGCATATTCATTATACAAATGATCAAATAAAACCAGATCAAGATCTTGCGTGATTTTATCAAATGTGAAATAATGGGTTGACATAAACGATGGTCCCAACTCCAATACTTTGTCAATGACCCTTTTCAACGCATTATATTTGCCAATCATGTGCAAATGTGCGTGAAACGCTTCTGGCGACGACTCATGCAGAAAATCAGTCAATGTGTAAAATTGCATTAGTTTGGCAATTGCGGGGTCCAAACCATCCGGATTGTCCCGGTAATAATACATGTTGCTGGATAGTATTCTCAAACACAAACATTTCTTGATCCCATTCAATACATCATCCAAATTACGATCGGACAAAAAGTATTCATTCAGTCTACGATTGACCATCGTCAAATGTTCCTCAAATGTTGCACCGCATATTTCGGCATGATGATAGTAGTCGTTCTTAAGTTCATGCGGATGCACATTTCGGATTGCCTGACAAAACATTTGCGGAGGAATTACCATGTTCGGGAGAAGCCGCAGAATGGCATCACATGATGCAATGTAATCTTGCGGTTTAGTTGGTTTAACAACCTCTAGTGATGGGGGTGGTGGTAATGACCGCCGCGCATACAGTTCAATTAGACTTGACTTCGGGAGGGGTAACGGTGCACGTTGCCGTTTATAATAAACCGTGTAATATGCATGTCCTAAAGTGTTGATATCCATGTTGACTTTATGATCTGTTATCTCGCGCAATAATACGAGTGGTTCCAATGTTATAGATAACGATTCTAACACTGTAGCAACCCGGTCATTGGTTGCCGACGCGTTCATGCTTATTCAATTGTATGTATAATAATATAAAAAAATGAAGGCAATGCATGTAAGTTAACCCATGGCTTATCACGACATACGCACACTTAGAACAACCCGCGAAGGATCCGCCCAGTGGGTGCCTGCCCCGCCCGAATGGGCCGCCGCGTATCTGCAGTACAAGAACCGGCCCATGTACAGCCAGGAGCTTCCGTTCAACTACAACAACCAGTTCCTCGTGTATCGTGAGGAAAACAACCACTACATGCCGACCCGCATCCAGTGTTCGGAAACGGGGGACGTGCATGCCATCATGGACTGCGCCGACGTGCGGGTATTTTTGCAGGATGCGACCCCGGTAAATTGGTACCCCGCACGCAACTACCAGATGTGGGCGTTTCGCGACTTCATTTATGACCCGGAGCGTCCCGAGCGCAAGTTTTACGCGTCCCGATACTCGTCGCACCTGTTTTTCCAGCGCGGGTCGTCCAATCGCACCGTTGTCACCATTGATCTGGACGATCTGCCGCCCAACATCATTTTCTCCATGTCGCGGAACGAGAATGGGAGCGTGTATTACGAGCGAAATGACGCGCACGGCACGCGAGTGCGCATTTGCGATCACGAGGGCGCGCGCGCCGGGTTCCGCGGGTTTTACACGCGGTTGACGATGGACCCGGGCATCATTGTCACGCCACCACAACAACATCAACAACAGCAGCAACAACCCGCGTATTCGTATACTGTATCGTCTGCGGTTCCATTGCAGTTGCCCCTGGGGCTCGTGGCACAAAAAACCAATGTGGAGGAGGACCAGTGCATCCTGTGCTATGAAAATGCGAAGAACCTCACGTTTAGCCCGTGCGCGCACACCGTCATGTGCAGCGAGTGCTACAGCAAGTTGATAAAGCCGCGCGAGTGCCCGGTGTGCAAGCAAGCCATTGCATCGTTGTGTTGACCTGAAAACATCCGCGAAAGACTTTAGGCAAATTTACCGCGTGGTATGGCCCAGATTACATTCGCGATGAATATTTTTCAAAAGTCAAGATTCAAAAAATATTTAATAATTTAAAAATATAAGTCGCAGCAGTCGCAGCAGT
>Ga0214921_10008841_pt1 | contig 12908 bp, 16 predicted proteins | sample LL1505_MetaG_FD_177992 | JGI IMG/M metagenome (GOLD analysis project Ga0214921, IMG submission 177992) | Freshwater microbial communities from Lake Lanier, Atlanta, Georgia, United States - LL-1505 | ecosystem: Environmental > Aquatic > Freshwater > Lake | place: USA: Georgia | collected... | reverse complement strand
AATGCGAAATTCCAATTTAGACCTAAAAGAAGAAATCATTGCAAAAGCATTACATCCAAAACGAATATTCAGACTAATCGAAGAATACGGTGAAGAAGAGGTTTATAATATATATTTTGACGAATAATAATGACAATGATAAAAATTGATTTTGTTATTTTTATTATAATCATCAAATAAATGTTGCCGATGAAATTATTAGATTGGATAGATAAATCTAAATTGAACTGGTATAATTTATCAATTAATCCAAATGCAATATCAATATTAAAAGAAAATTTAGAAAAAATAAATTGGTCAAGATTATCAAGCAATCCAGCAGCAATAGAACTATTAAAAGAAAATCTAGAAAAAATTGACTGGTATTATCTCTCTTTAAATGAAAATGCAATAGAATTATTAAAAGAAAATCCTCATAAAATTAATTGGTTAGTATTATCGAGTAATATAAATGCAATAGAAATATTAAAAGAAAATAAAAACAAAATTAACTGGTTTTTATTATCAGCTAATGAAAATGCAATTGAACTTCTAAAAGAAAATCAAGAAAATATAGATTGGAATATATTATCTGAAAATCCAAATGCCATAAAACTTTTAAAAGAAAATTCAGAAAAAATATATTGGTCAAATTTGTCAGCCAATCCTAATGCAATAAAGATATTAAAAGAAAACCCAGAAAAAATAGATTGGAACAAGTTAGCATTAAACGAAAATGGCATTCAACTTTTAAAAGAAAATCCTGAAAAAATTAATTGGAACCATTTAGCACTTAATAAAAATGCATTAGAACTATTAAAAGAAAATCCTAATAAAATTTACTGGCTTTATTTATCAGTAAATCCTGGTATATTTACCTATGATTATGAAAAAATGCGAAATTCCAATTTAGACCTAAAAGAAGAAATCATTGCAAAAGCATTACATCCAAAACGAATATTCAGACTAATCGAAGAATACGGTGAAGAAGAGGTTTATAATATATATTTTGACGAATAACAAAAAATTAGTTTTTATTAAAAAAAATGCAATTAAAAAATTACTAATGAACGGAAGGATAATGATGAAAAATTATTTTGTCAATTTGCTTCATTAAAAAAAGGTAATTTAGATTTATGTTTAATTGTGATGAATTAGATGAGAAATTATCAGGTAGTAAATCATTTGGTAAAAAAAAGTAAATAATTATATATTTTGTTCATATTAAAACTACTTAAAAAAAAATAATTACATTTATATAAATGACTACTACAATTAACTATGATGAATTTATGAAAAATGCATTTATTATACATAGTGATACAGCAATGCATTATAATAATGCTCTTAAATTTTTTATTTTACAACGTGAAACACTCGAAGAAAAGATAGATATGGTTACATATAATAATAAAGAAAAATTTTTGTTATTCTCAGCTGGTTTCTTACAAACTGATGAAAATGATAATTATTTTTTTGAATATACACCAAAAAGAGATTGTGATATTATGGATAATATTGAGGTATCACCCAAAAATGAAAATATTAAAATAACTTATTTTATAGGCGGACATCAATATGATGCACGAGTTGTAAAAGAGTTTATTTTTTTTGCTGCTATGTATCACGAGTTCAAAATTAGAATAACATTTATAGAAAAACCATCTGAAAATTTTGAATTTATTATTCATTCAAGAAATTATATTATAGAATCAGAACTCAGAAAAAAAATAATGTTAAGTAAATTGACTACATATTCAAATATATATTATCAAGGTATGTGTGTAAAAATCTAAAATATTATTATATGACATTTGTTCAGCTACAAATGCCGGTTAAGTATTGTTATTTATAACTAAAAAAAATAAATAGATATAAAATATGTCATTTAATCTTAAAGTTGAATGAATTATATGCTCTGTTATTTTTTACAGAAAGAAATATTATAGACTTGAATGAATATCAATTTAATTAATGATAATAATAATGTTACTTTTGAAATGATTAAGAATAGAATTACAAAATTTAATAAAGATTTAGAAAATTATAAAAATCAATTAGACATTAAAATAAATATGATTATCTCAAATTAGTTTTAAATTATTGATAAAAAATGATTTTGTTATTTATTTTTTTAAATTATTCCATATGTCTTTTGGATTAATAATAATTCCTGTAGCATTCATCATTTATAATATCATTAACCAAAATAATATGATTAATAATATAAATAATACTATTTTAGAACAAAGAGCTGAGATAATATTAATAAACAGATTATCATCAACAATACAATTATTACCTATAAATTATAACATTATTCAATTAACAAGGCATTATATTTATTCGTGTTGTATTATTATATTAATTGATATAATATTAATAGTTAATCTTATTGTTGTTATAATACCACATCAACCATTATATAGCAATATATCATTATCAATTGTAATAATATTATTACTTTCATTATTTATATTAGTTATGCTTAATTATATTGGTTATAAATATATTCTACAAACTGAAGAATATATAAATAATAAAGAAATAGAAATCAAAATAAAAAAAGAAGCAATTAATAATGTTTATATTAAATATTTGTTAAAGATTGTTAATGATAATGTTAATGGGAATGTTAATGTTAATGATAATGGGAATGATAATATAGAGTTTATCAATAATAGTATTGATGAATATATATCAAATCATTTATATTTAAACAGTTCTATTAGGATATGTTATATAAGACGTATTGATAGACTTTTAACTTTTAAAAAGAAAGATAAACAAACAGTCATTAATGAAATAGAAAATAAATTATTGGAAATTAAAAAAGATGAATTGAATAATGTAATGAATACTAATTTAAAGAATATTAATATGATTACTCCTGAAATAGTTAAATTGGAATTAGCAAAACTTAATGAAATTTTAGATGATTATAAGAACAAATTACAAATTAAAATTAATATGATAAAAGAATTATCTCAAATTAATTCAATCATTATAAATATCAATTAAGATTTTATTCATTTAATTAAATAAATGTTGCCGATGAAATTATTAGATTGGATAAATAAGGATAAATTAGATTGGCATTATTTATCAGAAAATCCGGCAGCAATAGAATTATTGAAAGAAAACCCTGAAAAAATATTTTGGTCTAAACTATCAGCTAATCCGAATGCAATAGAACTACTTAGAGAAAAGCCGGGTAGAATCGATTGGTATAATTTGACTGGAAATCCTAATGCTATAGAATTGATAAAAAAATATAAAAATAAAATTTGTGATATGTGTGATATTAGATTATCTTCAAATTCTAATGCAATACAACTATTACAAACCAAATCAACAAAAAATATTAATAATAAATTATACTGGTATTACTTATCAGGCAATTATAATGCGATTGAGTTATTAAAAGAACATCCTAACAAAATAGAATGGTTTTATTTATCTTCTAATATAAATCCAGAGGCTATAGAATTGTTAAAAGAAAATCCTGACAAAATTGACTGGGGTATGTTATCAACTAATCCAGCTGCAATTGAATATTTGACATTAAATCAAGATAAAATAATATGGTCATTATTATCTTCTAATAAAAATGCTATAAATCTTATTAAAAAAAATCAAGATAAAATTGACTGGTATTATTTATCATCTAACGAAAATGCCATAGAAATTATTAAAGAAAACCAGGACAAAATACACTGGTCTAAATTATCATATAATAAAAACGCTATAGAACTTTTAAAAGAAAATCAAGATAAAATAAATTGGATGAATTTGTCTTTAAATCAAGGTATATTTACTTATGATTATGAGAAAATGCGAAACTCTAATATAGACCTCAAAGAAGAAATCATTGCAGCCGCCTTAAATCCAAAACGGATATTTAGATTAATTGCAGAATACGGTGAAGATATTATCTATGATATCTATTTAGATGATTGACAAAAAAATTGATATTATTTATTTTTTTTAATTTTTTATCAAATGATGAAATTAAGGGATTGGATAAATATTGATAAATTGAATTGGGATTATTTATCTGGAAATCCAAATGCAATAGATTTATTAAAAGAAAATCCTGAAAAAATTGATTGGTTTCAATTATCAGGAAATTCAAATGCAATAGAATTACTAAAAGAAAATCCTGAAAAAATTGATTGGTACTATTTATCAGTTAATCCTAATGCTATAGAATTATTAAAAGAAAATTTTGATAATATTAGCTGGTTTCAATTATCATTAAATGAAAATGCTTTAGAATTATTAAAAGAAAATTTAGATAACATAAATTGGGATAATTTGTCTGCAAACCCGAATGCAATAGAATTACTGAAAGATAATCCAGGTAACATAAATTGGGATAATTTGTCTGCAAACCCGAATGCAATAGAATTACTAAAAGAAAATCAAGAAAAAATAAATTGGTCAGAATTATCAATAAATCCAAATGCTATTAATATCATCAAGGAAAATTTAGATAAAATTGATTGGTTTAATTTGTCAGTAAATTCAAGAGCAATTGATATTCTTAAAACCTATCCTGAAAATATTGATTGGAATATATTATCAGGAAATGAGAATGCATTTGAATTACTTAAACAACATCCGCACAAAATTAATTGGTGTATATTGTCAAATAATAAAAATGAGAAGGTGATAGAATTACTAAAAGAAAATCGAGAAAAAATTAATTGGAATATGTTATCAACGAATCCGAATGCTATTGATATTCTCAAAAAAAATGTTGATAGAATTAATTGGAACTTATTATCATCTAATTCTTCAATTTTTACTTATGATTATGAGAAAATGCGAAACTCTAACATAGACCTCAAAGAAGAAATCATTGCAGCCGCCTTAAATCCAAAACGGATATTTAGATTAATTGCAGAATATGGCGAAGATATTATTTATGATATCTATTTAGATGATTGATAATGATAATGACAAAAAAATGATTATTTATTTTTGTCATTAATGTTTAAAGATAATGTATTGGGATAATTTATCTGGAAATCTTAATGCTATAGAATTGTTAAAAGAAAATCCAAATAAAATTAATTGGGATAATTTATCTGGAAATATTAATGCTATAGAATTACTGAAAGAAAACCTAGAAAAAATTAATTGGGATTATTTATCTGGAAATCCTAATGCTATAGAGTTGTTGAAAGAAAACCTAGAAAAAATTAATTGGGATATGTTATCAGCAAATATAAATGCTATAGAATTATTGAAGAAAAATCCAGAAAAAATAGATTGGTATTTATTATCAATTAATTCAAATGCGATAGAATTACTAAAAGAAAATCCCAAAAAAATTAATTGGGATAATTTATCAATTAATCCAAATGCAATAGAATTACTGAAAGAAAATCCAAATAAAATTAATTGGGATAATTTAGCTTTAAATATAAATGCGATAGAATTACTAAAAGAAAATCCCAAAAAAATTAATTGGGATAATTTAGCTTTAAATATAAATGCGATAGAATTACTGAAAGAAAATCCAAATAAACTTAATTGGTATCAATTATCATATAATTCAAATGCGATAGAATTACTGAAAGAAAATTTAGAAAAAATAGATTGGGATATATTATCAGGAAATGAGAAGGCAATTGAGTTATTAAAACAAAATCCGCACAAAATCAATTGGAAAGAATTATGTAGTAATTCAAATGCTATTGAACTATTAAAAGAAAATCCAGAAAAAATTAATTGAAGAAGATATTATTTATAATATTTATTTGGATGATTGATAAAAATTGATATTATTTATTTTTTTAATTTTAACAATGGAATTGTTAAATTGGATTGAAGCAGTTAATATTAACTGGAAGTTCTTATCTGGAAATCCGAATGCAATTAAATTACTAAAAGAAAATCAAGAAAATATAGATTGGGATGAATTATCAAAAAATGAGAATGCAATTGAATTACTGAAAGAAAATCCTGAACTGATAGATTGGGATTATTTATCAGCAAACCCAGGGGCAATAGAATTGCTGAAAGAAAATCCTGAAAAGATAAATTGGTCTGAATTATCAAAAAACCCAAATGCTATTAAACTTCTGAAAGAACATCCTGAAAACATAGATTGGGTAATGTTATCAAGAAATCAGAATGCTATTGATATCATCAAAGAAAATTTAGATAAAATTGACTGGTTTAATTTGTCAATAAATCCAAGAGCAATAAATATTCTTAAAGCTCATCCTGATAATATTGATTGGGATATATTATCAGGAAATGAGAATGCAATTGACTTACTCAAACAAAATCCAAATAAAATTAATTGGTGTATGTTATCAAGTAATATAAATGATAAGGCGATTGAATTACTGAAAGAAAATCAAGAAAAAATAAACTGGTATGTATTGACATATAACCCAAGTGCTATAAAATTGTTAGAAGAAAATAAAGATAAAATTTACAAAAATATAATATTTGCAAATGCATCAATCTTTACTTACAACTATGAGAAAATGAGAAATGCTAATGTAGATTTGAAAGAAGAAATCATTGCAGCTGCATTACATCCAAAACGAATATTTAGACTTATTGAAACTTATGGTGAAGACGAGATTTATAATATTTATTTTGATGAATAAATATATCCCAAAGTAATTACACCAAAGTTATAATATTTGTTTGTTTTTAATATCAAACGCATAAAGATATGAAGAAGCGTGATATATAATTTTGTGTTTGCATTAATATTTGTAATAGCATTATAATTGATCAAATAAGGTAGTGTTAACGATAGACCATATAATATATGCCAGGTATTATTATTAATATAACCTTTTCTAACTAAAGTCATTAAAAATGTTGAAAATTGTATAGGAAACATAATTGCAAATGCATTATCCTGATTATTAGTAATTAGTAAATTTGTTGTTGCTACTATTTGAGATGTTGCGTAGAATTTTTTATTGATATCAGTAATAGTTTTATTTTGAATATTGTGAGGTATATCACGAGTAGTTGTTTTATTATAGTTTTGGTATTTATTTGAAATAAGATCAGCCAAATAATGATGTACAACTACAATACCTAAACGCGTAATATAATAAACTGAATTAAGTTCCTTAAATAACATTGAATGATACATAATAAAAATAGACCGAGATGTAAAAATAATATTATGATATTGAAGTTCTTTCCAAATTATTGTTTTACTAGATAATCGGAATGTAGGAACTTTGAAAAAAAAAGATGATATAGAAAGAGAAAGATGAATTAAGGGTGAAATGTCATAAGCATTAAAGAACATAGAACCGTATTTAAATTTATAATAAAATCGGAAGCCATAATGAACTAGACACCCAAACCCCATAATTTTATGCATATGTAATAAATCTGACATTTATATTATTATAATAATATTATTCATCAAATCCAAACAAACCTGATATTCCATTTACTGCAGCATCACCGACAGCAGAACCAACTGTAACGCCAACACCTAAACCGAAACCTGATCCTATACCGTGTCCAAAAGAATTCAAAAATGATGGATTACTACCATTAATTACAACTGTTGGTTGTTCAGCGACATTACGATTATAATGATGATTAACGGGAACTTGTTTAGAATTCAAATATTCATTATATTCTGCTTGCGATAATATTACCATTTTTTCAGCTTGTTTACGCTTATTAACAATACGAGGACGATGACGAATAATACGAGCACCACCTTTGATGGAAGTTTTTAATGCTTCGAATGTTACATATTTATTTTTAAGAAATATTTTATTACCATATTTATCAATTCTATATTGGGATACTAGAAACCCATCAGGATTTTTATCACCATCAATATCTAACGGTTCAACTAAATAATATCGTTTTTTCATATCTTATTCTAAATTATTTAAACATATTATTTAAATGTTTTAATAAAACTTCTTCACTAATAGTTTTGTGTAATAATTTAGCAAAATGTGATTTTTTGCTGATTACTATTCTAGGTATTGTTGATAAATCTATATTTTTGTTTTTAATGTCATTCATTACTTTTATAGAAACTAATAAAGATTTATGTTTTATACCTGATTTATCTTCAGTAATCATTGATTTTAATGTATTTTCAGTAATAAACATATTTTTATGGTAATTTATTATGTTGTTTTTTATTGTAACTTGACGAACTAAAATACCATCAGGAATTTTATCATTTGTTACATCCAAATCTTCAATAAAATAATAATATTTTGCTGGCATTCTTCTATATTATTTATATTATTTTTATTTGTTATTTCTTAAGATTTTGAAATAAATGAATTATATCTTTAACATAATTTATATATTTATGATTTGTTATTAATTCTTGATAATTTTTTTCAGCTTTTTCAATATTATATTCTTGTAAAACATTAATACAATCAATTGAATAATTTTTATTTTTAAAAAAATAAACTAGGTTTTTAAATTTATTATCATACCATTCGTCATCACTTCTTTCAGTAATAACAATAACTTTATTTGCTAAATACAAAATAATTCTAGCAATTTCAAATATGCTTTTGCCAGTATTGTAATAATGTATATTCAAACCTATTTTTGTATGTGTATGTAAATATTCTAATTTATATCCCCAACATTGATCTTTAATCATTGCTAATCTATCAAAACAATCGTTATATAATCTTGCTAATGGCATTAATTTATCATATCTTGAATCATTAAATTTACCAACAAAAGTAAAATCAATATATCGAGTTAAATTATCAGTTGTATCGAATACCATATTTTTATTAAAACCTAATGGTAAAAAATGGGCATCAATATCATACTGTTGTTTTAAAAATTTAATATTTTCTAATGAATAATCGAGAACTAATTCTGCATTACGAAATCTATCAAAAACATCTGTATTATCTAAATAATAATTTGATATCAATTGTTCAAAATTATAAGAAATATATCTTTTTGGTATAGTAGGTCTTAAATTCTCGTGAGTCGTAAATAATAAATAGATATCAGTATCATTATAATTGAAATCACAATCATAATCGTCAATAATAAGATGTTCTATGCTAAGTTCTGTTAAACAATCGTGTAAAGCATATAAAATAAATTTAAAATATATGCTATTTTCTACTAAAACTAACATAATATACATTAGTCTTTCATTATTTTTCTTAAATATCATAAAAGAAAAAATGAAAATAAATAATAAAGAGTTTACAATTCATATCCAATGTTAAGTAAATTATCTAAAAAAGACTTATTATCTAAATGCGAAGAAAAAGGCATAACTAGATGCAAATCAAAAACAAAATCAGAATTAATTAAACTATTAGAAGAACCCAAAGAAGAACCTAGAGAAGAACCTAGAGAAGAACCTAGAGAAGAACCTAAAGAAGAACCTAAAGAAGAACCTAGAGATCTATTTAAGGAAAATGAAGAATATATAAGGGAGATAATAAATGACGATTATTTAATTGAATTATTGAAAACTAAAGATAATAGTGATATATACAAATTTATATATAATTATATAGATACAATAAAATTAATTCATCAGAATTATAAAAATTTTGATTATAGTTTAATAGAATCGATTAAAAACGATAATAATATTAAGATAATTTGGGGCGATGCTTTAGAAAAACTGAAATTATTGCCAAATGAAAGTATTCATTTAATGTGCACATCACCACCTTATTATAATGCTCGTGAATACAGTACTTGGGATAATTTAAATGATTATTTGATATTTATGACAGAAATAATAAAAGAATGTTATAGAGTATTGGATAATCATAGAGTATTTGTATTTAATATCAGTGATGTAATAGATAATGATAATATGAATGATATTAAATGTATAGGACAGCGCAAAATACCTTTACCAAGTTATTTTATTAAGATATTTGAGGATTGTGGTTTTACATATATAGACGATATTATTTGGGACAAAGGAGAAATACAATCAAATCGACATAAAAATAAATCAACACCATATCCTTTTTATCAATATCCATTAAATTGTTATGAACATATATTAATATTTCATAAACATAGACTTGAAAAGGATATTAAATATCCGTGTTCATCTTGCGGGTCATTAAATATTAAAAGTAATAGTTATACATACAAAGGATTGCGTTCCTGGGAATGTTGTAATCCTAAATGTAATCGTAGTGATAATAATCGTGGAAAAAGATTTTCATTGAAAACACTAATAACTCAAGATAAAACCAAACAAGAAAATAATATAATACCAAATGAGTTTGTAGATAACTGGCGAAGAGATATACATAAATTAACTCCAGTAATTAAGATAAATAATAAAAAAGAGAATAAATTAGGACATACAGCACCATTCCCTGCAGAAATTCCTGAAATGGCAATAAGATATTATAGTTACGAAGGTGAAACTGTATTAGATATGTTTGGTGGAAGTTTTACGACGGCAATACAGGCAAAAAAATTAAATAGAATAGGAGTAGGAATCGAATTAAGAAAAGATTTATTTGAAGATTGTATCAAAAATAATATAACATCACATAAAATTGACTATGTTGAACTATAGATATCTTTTTTTAACTTTAAACTATTTTCAATTGAAATCCAATATTCTTCGATTGTGTCTTCTTGCTGACGCATATTGGCAATTTTATAATCCCAGAACAAATTACCTGGGTTATAATCAGATAACATAATTTGATTATAATCACAATAATGAATAATATTTTTTGATACAGAAACATTATGACTAATATTTAGTTTATTAATAATACAGAAGTCGTCAATGCTAATTTCACAACATAATATAGGACTAATCAAATAATTATGTTTATTAAAACAATGAAGATCTAATATTAAATCGTAACAAGATTTATGACAATATTTTTTTTCTTTCAGATAATTTTCAAATATAGATTTGAAATTATCTGTTTCTTTTTGTGTTAAAATTTTGTCAATATCTTTTAGATGTAAAATCATATATAACAATGTTAATCTAACATCTTCTATTAAATTATCAGATGTCATAAAATTTTTATGAGTTGTAAATAATTGCGGTTCACTTCCTTGCCAACTTGTAAAAGTTTCTTGTTCGCCTCCTGCTAATTTATAATAATAATGTCCTTCCCATTTATCGTTACCATCATTAATATTTTTAGAAATATTAGGTTTTCTTTTGATTGGAAGCCAATTATTAGTTTTAACAGTTTCTTTAAAATCAGATAATAATTTTCTATCTTTCAATTCTATAATACAAGAAACAGTATTATCTGATCCAATATTATTAATTAAATATTTGTCTAATTCATTGTCATTCTTATTCTTATTCTCATTCTCATTCTCATTATCATTATCATTATTAATAATTTCTAAATATTTAATATAATTAAGTCCAACACATATGCCTTTTATATGTGTATTTAGTTTATTTAAATCTAAGTTATTATAAATAACTATTTCATAAGGGATATATATTCTTGAATTCTGTGAAACTCTTTTTGTAGTGCATGGAATTGAAATATCGTGAGTTGCTTTGTTTATATTTTTGATCTTTGTTTCAATATTTTTATTATATTGAAACAATTTCTTTTTTAGTTTATTGATTTCATTAGAAATTGATTTCATTTTTAATTAGATATCATTAATGAAGTTATTCATTTTTTATTTAAAGAAATATTGGTAGTTTCTTTAAATAGTTTTAAAAGAAGCCATAATTTTATTTTTTTCAGTGATTGATATTTGATTAGCGAGACCTAGTTTATAGTAATATAAATGTGATATGGCTATAGAACTAATTATACAATCGTATTGATTAGAAGAAAATTTAAAATCATTGTTTGATAATAATAATTTCTCTTTTTTTTGCATAAAATACTTGAGAAAAGTTAATTCATCGATATTATTCAATCGATTATTAATAATTTCATATTGTAAATATAAAAAATGCTGAAATAAATGGTTAATAGTAACATTAATAATCTGGTCAATAGTATTATAATTATCTAATTCATTTTTAGTAAAAATATTATTATCAATGAGAAACAAAACAAACGACTTGTCATTAATAACCAAATTTATAATAATATCATCTAATATCATTTATATTAATAGATATAAAGATTTTTTGGAAGTCTCTTTAAATCAATCGATTAAATAAAATAAACCGATTGATTTCTATATAGAAATTCTCGTCATTAATATAGAGCGAAGTTATTTTTTCAATAAAATCGTTAGCACCAACAAATGTATCAAAATAATTATAACCTTTATTATAATACTTCTGTTTTAATTTAAAATTTGAAAAATTTTTATTATAGAATATAATGAATTCTTCATCAGTTTTCTGATAGAGCATCATTAAGACAAGCTTAAAACACATATATCTATGTTTGTTGAATGAATTAAAAACAATTTCTTTTTCATATTCTTCACATTTCGAATAAAGGTTATTTATCTTTTTATAAAAATTCATTCTGCTTGTTTATTTTTTCAATTATAAAAAATCAATTTTTATTTTAATGCATCCAATATTTTTTGTTTTATAGTTTGACAATTATTAGCAATTAAATTATAACTTTGTCCATATGTAATAATATCCATTAATGTTTTAATTCTTTCTGGATTATATTCATTTGACCTCATTTTATCACAACTATCAATAGTCCAATTATGTCCTTCCTCATTCATTGTTAAACCAGATATATTTGGATTTATTTTTCTTAATACACATCCAGACGGTCCATATTCTACAATGTGATATTCATTTGTAGATGTTTTAATCATTATTCCAGCGTGATGTAATAAACCAACAGATATAGGTGCATCAGCTAATCCTCTTTTAATTCCACAAATTTCAATAACTTTATTTGTAATTGGGGTTGGTGGTTTTGGTAATGTTCTAATAAAATTTTTTGGTGCTAATACAATGC
>Ga0214921_10008840_pt1 | contig 12911 bp, 9 predicted proteins | sample LL1505_MetaG_FD_177992 | JGI IMG/M metagenome (GOLD analysis project Ga0214921, IMG submission 177992) | Freshwater microbial communities from Lake Lanier, Atlanta, Georgia, United States - LL-1505 | ecosystem: Environmental > Aquatic > Freshwater > Lake | place: USA: Georgia | collected 2015-05-28 | reverse complement strand
TCACCACATCCTTGCCCGGCATGCGCAAACCAGCCCCTGATGCGCTGAGAAGTCCAATGTCAGACAGGCTCACCGCAAATTTTCCATCCCTATGACTGGCGGCAAACCGAGCCTGCCCCGTCACGCCGCGCGACAAGCCGTCAATTGCTGTCGCAAGCTGGCGCGCAACTGGGCCGATGGGCGTTGCGCCGCCAAGGCCACGAAGCTGCTCCGCCATTTGGCGCGTTTGACGCCCCGGCAGCAGACGGAAAATCCTCGCCTGTCCGGCGGTTTCCAGCCCGCGCGCATTCCAAACCACATCTCCATCTGCCCGGGCCTGCAAGGCCGCAACATCCCGCCCCACAAGAGAGGCCAGCCCCAGTTGGAACTTTGCGTCTGTCTTTTGAGCATCGCCGGAAAACTCAATTGTCGCATCGCCGCCCCGCGCGGTCAGCCCCCCCTGGGTCAGCCGCACCAAGGCAGCGCGCGCCGATCCGCGCCAATCACGACCATCTTCAGATATGCTGGCGTCCAGCTGAATATCTCCCGCTTCACCGGCAAAATTGGCACATCCAAGCTTGGCAAAGCGGATTGGGCCGGAAAATGTCGGTCGCGCTCCGATAACCGACACATCGCCCGATACGCTCAGGCGCTGCGCCGTGCAGCCAAGGGCCGCAATCTGGGGAGCCAAAAGCACCAGCCTGCCCTCAAAGCCCGCCCGCACCCCACCTTGCCCATCAAGCCGCAGGCCAATTGGCCCATAGGGCGTCTCCAATTGTGCGCGTGCATCCTCAAACGCGACATCGAGTCGCGGCAGGCGAAAAGGCTCTTGGCTTGGCGGCGGCAGCAAGCGATCGACGCTACCCATGCTAATTTTTTTGTCGATGACGCGCGCCCGCAAGCGCACTCCGCCCGCCCGAATGGCCTTGATCGACAGGCCACTCAGACTTGGCCCGACATCAATTTCCAGCCAGTCCGCCGTTAAATCTGGCTGCTTTGGATCGCCAATGCGCACCTTTTCCAATCGCTGCCGTCGTGTCTCTATCGCTTTGATTTCATAGGAGGCTTTCACGCCACGCTGGGCCAGAAAGTCATCAATGACCTCTTTGGCCAGCGGTTCCCTATGGCTCCAGAGCGCGATGAGCGCCGCGCCCAGGCCGATTGCCAGTGCAAGCCAAATCCAAAGAACGATGCGTCGAACCGCCATGACCCATTCCAAGCCGCTTTAGGCCTATCAATCAAGCGCAATTGCACGCCTGACACGGCAAGGTTAGCGTCTGACTATGAACGACAGCACAATAGATGGATCGGGGCATCGTGCGCGGCTGAGAAAGCGCCTGATTGAAGGCGGGCCGGATGCGCTGCTGGATCATGAGATTATTGAATATCTGTTGGGCCTTGCGATCCCCCGGCGGGATACGAAGCCGCTGGCTAAGCGATTGGTTGCGGAATTTGGCGGCCTGCCCGGCCTTTTGGCAGCGGACGCAGAGGCCATCGCGCGCAATGGCGGGTTGAGCGAGACGGCAGTCGCCGCCTTGAAAATTGTTCAAGCGGCCGCACTGCGCATGGTGGCCGGCCCGATTAGAAATCAACCGATATTGGGCCATTGGCAGGCCTTGCTCGATTATCTGCGCGCAGACCTTGCCGCCCTCACCGTGGAGCGGGTTCGTGTTCTGCACCTGAATTCGCGCAATATGCTCATCCGGGACGAGCTGATGGCCGAAGGCTCGATTGATCAGGCGGTGATCCATGTCCGCGAAGTGATCCGCCGGGCGATGGATTTGGGGTCTGCCGCGCTCATTTTGGTGCATAATCACCCCTCGGGCGATCCCTCCCCCAGCCGGGCCGATATTCAGCTGACGCGCGACATTGCAGAGGCGGGCCGCAAGCTCGGCATAACCGTGCATGACCACATCATTATCGGCGCAAATGGCCATAGCTCTATGCGGACATCGGGGCTTTTATCCTGATTTCAGGAGTTCTGCCCAGAAAGCATGTCTTTTGGGCGTCGCAAAGTTGCCGCTCTGCGATGAGCCTGCTAGCGGGACGCGCGCACACTCAGCCAGACAGGACAGCCCATGATTCCCCGCTACGCCCGCCCCGACATGGTCAAGATTTGGGAACCCGAATCCCGCTTTCGCATCTGGTTTGAAATTGAGGCGCATGCGACAGATGCTCTGGCGGAGCTAGGCGTCGTTCCAAAATCCGCAGCCAAGGCGCTGTGGGACTGGTGGGCGACCAATCCGGCCATTGATGTTGCGGCGATTGACGCAATTGAAGCGGTCACCAAGCATGATGTGATCGCCTTCCTCACTTGGGTCGCCGAAAATGTGGGGGATGAAGCCCGCTTCATGCATCAGGGCATGACGAGCTCTGACGTACTCGACACCTGCCTGTCCGTTCAGTTGACGCGCGCCAGCGACATTTTGCTGGCGGATTTAGATGCGCTGCTCGCCGCGATTAAGCGTCGTGCCTTTGAACATAAAATGACGCCCAGCATCGGTCGCAGCCACGGCATTCATGCCGAGCCTGTGACCTTCGGCCTGAAAATGGCAGAAGCCTATGCGGAGTTTTCGCGCTGCAAAGATCGCCTAATCGCGGCCCGCGCCGATATTGCCACTTGCGCGATTTCTGGCGCTGTAGGGACATTTGCGAATATCGACCCAAAAGTAGAAGCGCATGTGGCGGCCAAGCTCAACCTGGCGGTGGAGCCGGTGTCCACCCAAGTTATCCCGCGCGATCGCCACGCCATGTATTTTGCGACCTTGGGCGTCATTGCTTCGTCCATTGAGCGGCTGGCAACCGAAGTGCGCCATTTGCAGCGCACCGAAGTGCTGGAAGCCGAAGAGTATTTCTCACCCGGGCAAAAAGGCTCCTCCGCCATGCCGCATAAGCGCAACCCGGTGCTGACCGAAAATTTGACGGGCCTCGCCCGTATGGTGCGCAGCTATGCGATCCCCGCGATGGAAAATGTCGCCCTGTGGCATGAGCGAGATATCAGCCACTCGTCGGTTGAACGCTATATTGGCCCGGATGCCACAATCACGCTGGACTTTGCCCTAGCCCGCCTGACCGGGGTGATCGATAAGCTGCTGGTCTATCCAGAGCGGATGCAGAAGAATTTGGATAAAATGGGTGGCCTTGTCCATTCGCAGCGGGTTCTGCTGGCGCTCACACAGGCGGGTGTGAGCCGCGAAGATTCCTATCGGCTGGTGCAGCGCAACGCCATGAAAGTCTGGGAGTCAGACGGGCAGTTATCGCTGCTCGAGCTGCTCAAAGCGGACACAGAAGTGACGGCGGCGCTCAGCCCAAGTGAGATCGAAGAGAAATTCGATCTTGGTTATCACCTCAAACATGTCGACACGATTTTTGATCGGGTGTTCGGATCAATCTAAGTTAATGAGTTTGCATTTCATGATTGCATAAACTGCAATCATGGTTGCGGTGCTTGCGTTTGAAATTTTTTGTTGCAGCGCACAAATAGCGCACATGCAGACGGCGGACCGTCCAAAAAAAGGAAAAACTCATGACACTCATCACTCGGATTGCCAGCGTTGCGATTGCCCTAATGACCCAGACCATTTTGGTGGGCATCGTTATCGGCGCCTAAGCAGCCTGACATGTGTTCGGACAGAAACAAAAAGACCTGCCCTCCCCGGTGGGTCTTTTTTATTTGGTGGAATTCTGGCCGCCGATGACGCCGAAGCCCGGCCGGGCCAGATAGAGTGTCAAAAGCAAATGCGGTGCGGCAACGACCGACAATAGCCTAAATGCGTCTGCCGACATCATCAGGGACTGACCAGAAAACAAGCCGGGAGCCAAAACCCAAGCTGCCAGAAAACAAATTAGACAGATCAGCGCCCCATAAGTCCATAGCTTTTGATCCGACCAGTCGGGAAGCATCTTCGTGATGCCACGCATGTGCAGCGGCGAATGCAGAAAGACAAAATAAAGCAAAAATCCCATTTGCGGGGGCAAGGCCGCCAGAGAGGCAAGTGCCGCAAATTGCGCCAAGGCCCACCCGCCATTGCCCATCCGCACGGCCTGCCACATACCCACCAGTGTCACGAGGACTGCAACAGGCGTCAAGGCGACAATCACCCGCACAACCCAGGTTGCGCTCTCTCCCGACATCGCAACAAACAACGCGCTCACACTGTCAGGATGCGCGAAAGCCGGAATGCAAATGATCGACGCGCCGGCCATGGTCCTAAGCAACCCAGCTTCAAGCATGCGCCAATCTTCGCCAAAATGAACGGCCGCAAGGCTCAAGAAAAGCGAAAGGGCAAGGATGGGCGCCCCTGCCCACAACAGCACCATGCCGCCAGCAACCGCGACATAGCATAGCAGTAACATCATTGCCGCAGACCGCCGAAGCCGCAGCGTTGAGGTTGCAATGGCGATATCAAATGCGCCGTGCGGAAGCCCCCCAAGCAGCATCATGCCAGCGGCCGCGGCCAGATACCCATTATCTGTAAGGGGAAGATCCAACAGGCTGGCCGCGATAAACGCGAAACAGGCGGGCCAGAAAAACAAAGGCACTGGTACGCGCGATGAGCTCGTACCAGTGCCTGTTTTTCCTTGATAGGAAGTCAAGATAGACATCCAATTCAGGAGAGTTACTTCGCCGTCTTGGCTTCCGCCTCAGACTTGCGAACAGCAATGACCCAAATCAAGACACCAACGGCGGCCTTCGCCACCAAATCGGCAATCGTATAGCCAATCTGGATGGCTGTTTGGGCATCAGCGCCGGAAATATTGGCGTAAGGTGCCATATAGACGATGGGATAAAAGCCCCAGGAAGCGAATGTCAGCAAACGTGCCTTCTTGACCAGTTCACGAACACTCTCCGGCTGACGCTCAATCGACTCGCCAAGGCCGCTGAACAATTCCCAAATGATGTACAGGAACGGAATAGCAGACAGGGTGCCCCAAAGCGCCCGTGTTGGAATGTCGGTCGCGATTTCGCCGGGATAGCCCAGAACGATCATCAAGGCGGCAGCAAAGCCAAGCTTGATTGTCTTGCTCGACGTTTCTTCCTTGCTCAAGCGCATGACAAGAACGAGCTCGATGAGGAGCAACGGCACCGTGAGCAACCAATCAACATAACGATATGCATCGTTAAAGGCATAACCGGTTTTGACCAGAACGCCGTCCTTCATCGCATAAGCGGCTTCCCAGCTCTCAAAAATCCGGAAATAGTGATACGCGGCAATCGCGCAGACAAGGCCGGAAATCGTGACGGCAGTCTTATAGTTTTCAGAAACCTGAGAGCGTCCGAGCCACAAAAAGAGCGTAGCGGCGGCCATCGTTGCAAAAGTGAACGAAAACGCATTGTAAACCAGTGAATACTGGAACGGACTAATGATATCCATAGCATCCTCCTAAGAGATAACCCAACTTCGTTGGATTTATTTTCTCGGAAGAGCACCCAAGATTGGGAGCCCCCCCCCTATACGTCGCGAAGGTTTCTTCGACGACCTTCGCTTGGGTATGGGTTAATACCGTAGCTGTAAAGAGCTATACGCTCTTTGTGCCACATAGCAGACAACGGGCTTTTCTGGCGCGAGACTAAGGCGCATGACGGAGTCAATCCGTAAGATCGTCCCACATATCCTTTAACTTCGAGAAGAATCCTGCGCTTTGTGGGGATTCCTCGCCTGTCTCTGTTGCTCGAAATTCCTCCAGCAAGTCACGCTGCTTTGCAGTCAGCTTGGTCGGCGTTTCTACATCAATTTGTACAACCAGATCGCCAGTTCCTCGGCCATTGAGAACAGGCATGCCCGCCCCTTTTTGCCGGATTTGCTTGCCAGACTGAATGCCAGCCGGAATTTTGATTTCATGCCCAACCCGATCCAGCCCGGGGACGGTAATGCTGCCGCCCAAGGCTGCGGTCGTCAGGCTGATCGGCGCTTTGCAGAACAAAGTTGTGCCGTCGCGCTGGAAGATCGCGTGACGTTTCAGGTGGAGGAAAATGTAAAGATCCCCCGCAGGCGCCCCGCGCGCGCCAGCCTCGCCCTCGCCAGACAGGCGAATGCGCGTTCCATCGTCTACGCCCGGTGGAATATTGACCGATAATGTCTTTGGCCGCTCCACACGCCCCTGCCCACGGCAGCTTGCGCAAGGATCGGAAATGACCCGGCCAGACCCTTGGCATGATGGGCATGTCCGCTCCACCACGAAAAAGCCTTGCTGGGTCCGCACTTGGCCATGGCCACCGCATGTGCCGCAACCCTTTGCGGACGTACCGGGCTTTGCGCCAGACCCGCCGCAGGGATCGCAGCGCGCCGAGACTTGAATGGAAACCGACGTTTCCTTGCCCTTATAGGCATCCTCGAGCGTAATCTCGAGATCAAAGCGCAAATCTGCGCCGCGTTGTGGGCCGCGTTGCCGGTTCCGGCCGCCGCCCATGAATTCGCCAAAAATATTGTCGAAGATATCTGAAAAGCCGGAAAAATCCTGCGGGCCACCGCCGCCACCATTCTGAAAAGCGGCCTTGCCATATTGGTCATAGGCCGCCCGCTTTTGCGGATCTTTCAGAACATCATAGGCTTCGCTAATGGCTTTGAACTTGGCTTCGGACTCCGCACAGCCGGGATTTTTATCCGGGTGAAAGCGCATCGCCAATTTGCGGTAGGAAGACTTAATCGTCCCATCGTCCGCCGTCCGCTCTACTTCGAGCAATTCATAATAATCGTCGGACATCAGGCCCCCCTAGCCCCATTGGTGGCCAAGGGAGCAGTTCCTTTCGCGTTTTTGGGAGACTCTTCCCAAAATGCCGGACTCTGCCCCCTTGGCACCCATGTTCCTGCCTTAGCCCTTATTCTCGTCCACTTCGGAGAATTCGGCATCCACAACATCATCGTCCTTGGCGCTATCTGCACCGGGGGAAGCGGCGGCCTGTTCCTTCTCATAAATCGCCTGACCCAGTTTCATGGCGACTTGTGCCAAAGCCTGCGACTTTTCTGTCATGGCCGCGGCATTCCCGCCTTCGACAGCGGTCTTTGCTTCGGCCAGAGCCGTTTCAATTTCAGACTTGGTGGCCGCATCCACGGCATCGCCATGTTCGGCCAGCTGACGTTCGGTCGAATGGATCAGGCTTTCGGCATTATTCTTGGCCTCGGCGGATTCACGCCGCTGCTTATCTTCTTCGGCAAATTTTTCGGCATCCTGAACCATCTGATCAATATCCGCGTCGGACAGACCGCCGGAGGCTTGGATCTTAATCTGCTGTTCCTTGCCCGTGCCCTTATCCTTGGCATGGACAGAGACAATGCCGTTCGCATCAATGTCGAACGTCACTTCAATCTGCGGCACGCCGCGTGGCGCGGGAGGAATGCCCACCAAATCAAATTGGCCCAGCATCTTGTTATCCGCGGCCATTTCACGCTCGCCTTGGAAGACGCGAATGGTCACAGCCTGCTGATTATCTTCCGCCGTGGAATAGACTTGCGACTTTTTGGTCGGGATCGTGGTGTTGCGGTCAATCATCCGCGTGAACACGCCGCCCAGCGTCTCAATACCAAGCGACAGCGGCGTCACATCGAGCAACAGCACGTCCTTAACATCGCCTTGCAACACGCCTGCCTGAATGGCGGCACCCATGGCAACGACCTCATCCGGGTTCACGCCCGTATGGGGTTCCTTGCCAAAGAACTGCTTCACCACGTCGCGCACGCGCGGCATACGGGTCATCCCGCCGACGAGCACCACGTCGGAAATGTCCGCGGCCTTCAAGCCCGCATCTGCAAGCGCCTTACGGCAAGGCTCCAGCGTGCGTTGAACCAAGTCTTCCACCAGCTTTTCCAAATCAGCCCGCGTGATCATCTTCACCAAATGCTTCGGGCCAGATTGATCCGCCGTGATGAACGGCAAATTGACTTCGGTCGACTGCGCCGACGACAATTCAATCTTCGCCTTTTCCGCAGCCTCCTTCAGGCGCTGCAAAGCCAGCTTGTCATTGCGCAGGTCAATGCCTTCGGCCTTTTTGAAGTCATCGGCCAGAAACTCGACGATCTTGGAGTCAAAATCTTCACCGCCAAGGAAGGTGTCGCCATTGGTCGACTTCACTTCAAACACGCCATCGCCGATTTCGAGAACCGAAATGTCGAACGTACCACCGCCAAGGTCATAGACAACGATGGTTTTGCCGTCATTCTTATCCAGACCATAAGCCAGCGCGGCCGCCGTCGGCTCATTGATGATGCGCAGCACCTCAAGCCCGGCAATCTGCCCGGCATCCTTGGTCGCCTGACGCTGCGCGTCATTGAAATAGGCAGGAACGGTGATGACGGCCTGTGTCACGGTTTCGCCGAGATAGGCTTCGGCCGTTTCCTTCATCTTCTGGAGCGTGAAGGCGGAAATTTGCGACGGCGAATAATCATCACCGCCCGCAGTCACCCAAGCATCGCCATTTTTGCCCTTGGAAATGGTATAAGGGACAAGGCCCATATCCTTTTTGGTCATGGGATCGTCAAAGCGGCGGCCGATCAGGCGCTTCACCGCGTAAATTGTGTTTTCAGGATTGGTGACGGCCTGACGCTTGGCCGGCTGACCGATCAGCCGCTCGCCATCCTTGGCGAAGGCCACAATCGACGGCGTCGTGCGCGCGCCTTCTGCATTTTCGATCACCTTGGGCGCGCCGCCTTCCATGACTGAAACGCAGCTATTGGTGGTGCCAAGGTCGATTCCAATTACTTTTGCCATAGTCTTACTTCACCCCGATATGGATTAAGGCTGTCTTTCCCCTCAGAAAGATCCGCCAAATTTCGTTACTGACGGGATATAGGAAGCGAATTCTCGCTCGCAAGGTTTGGAGAGGTAAAGTGCGTATTAGGGGTGAAATGATTGGCCGATAACGCTATCTTCTCTTGTAACCCAAGTTGGATAAGGACGACCCGTCATGTTTTTCAAACACGCCCTTCTGCCTGCGCTGTTCCTGATGGCGTCCTGCGCCCCGCAAGAGTCAGAACCCGTTACGGACGCCAGTGTTAGGTTACCTGCGGTCAAGGGAAACCCGGGCGCTGCTTATTTCACCCTGCATGGCGGCAAGGCCGGGCGTACGCTGGTTTCGGTCGCAAGCCCAGATGCGGGTCGCGCAGAAATGCACGATATGACGATGAAGGACGGCATGATGATGATGACGCCCATCACAACTGTCTCGATTCCCAAAGATGCTGAGGTGCAATTTGCACCCGGCGGCAAGCATGTCATGCTGTTTGACCTGAAAGCTGGCCTGAAGGCGGGAGACACAATCGCGCTCAGCTTCACCTTCCAAGATGGGCAGACAAGCCAAATCACTGCGACCGCCGAAGCCCCGGGCGGCGGCGACCCGCACGGCCATTAAGGCGGCGGAACTAAACCCATAAATCACAACAGGGCTGAATTCGGGTCAAAGCCATTGCGCGACCAGTATCTAGGCGCATATCAAAGAAAAAACTCAGGGAGAAGACGATGCAACACCGCCGTTTGGGAAAGAGCGCAATTTACGTTTCCGATATTTGCATGGGCACAATGACCTTCGGCAGTCAGGCGGATGAAGCGACCTCCCACCGTATTCTGGATCAATCTTTAGATGCGGGCATCAACTTCTTTGACACAGCCGAAGGCTATCCTGTGCCGCCCGATGCCAAATGGGTGGGCCGGACGGAAGAGTTTTTCGGTCGCTGGATGAAGACCAAGGATCGTGACGCCATTATCCTTGCAACCAAAGTCTCTGGCCCAAGCCACACTTGGTTCAAATCGCCCAAACGTGCCAGCATGACGGCGCTCGATCGGCACAATATCATCAAAGCCGTGGAAGATAGCCTGCGCCGCCTGCAAACCGATTATATCGATCTCTACCAGACGCATTGGCCAGACCATGGCACGGCCTATGAAGAGACAATGGAGGTACTGGATGAGCTGGTCCGCGCGGGCAAAGTGCGCATCATCGGCTGCTCCAATGAAACAAGCTGGGGCCTGATGAAATCCATTCAGGCGTCAGAGCGTTTGGGCGTCGCCCGTTATCAGACGATCCAGAATAATTTCAGCATGAACAACCGTCGGTTTGAAGATGAACTGGCGCAAGTTTGCCGCGAAGAGGGCGTGAGCCTCATTCCCTATTCGCCGCTCGCTGGCGGTGTTTTGTCCGGCAAGTATAATGATGGCCAGCGGCCAGACGGCGCGCGCTTCTCCCGCTATTTAGAGATTGGCGGCAGGCAAGCGGCGATGGCCAACCGCTTTGTTAATGAGAAGTCTCTGGCCTCCACAGAACGCTATATCGCCCTCGCCAAAGAAGCCGGCATGGACGTGATCACTATGGCAACTGCTTGGTCGAAACAGCATGATTTCGTCGCCTCAACCATTGTCGGCGTCACACGCGAAGACCAATTGCCAGCGATCCTTGCCGCAGCCGATTTGGTGCTGCCGGATGACCTGATGAAAGCGATCTACAAGGTGAGCCGGGAGATTATGTACCCAATGGGCTAAGGGATTATCGTCATTGCGAGGAGCGACGCGACGCGGCGATCCCCTGGTCGGGCCGCGTCGCCTTCCTGCTGGATTGCGTCGCTTTGCGCGCAATGAAGGTTTCCATTGACCACATCACTGCCCGCTCTGTCCCCGCTTCGCCTGAGCGATCCGCCGCCGCAACCAGCTGAATAAAATCAAATGCGCGCCGACAAGAAGCAGAACGATGATCAGGATGATGCGTTCTACGCTCACTCGACCGTCACGCTCTGCATCTTAATCCTTATGCTGGCAGCAACTTGCCTGATCTCCAACTTGGCCACCCCTCCTTCAACAAGTTGCCGTTTTGGCCTTGGATTAACTTTAAGACCTTAGACAACATGGCTTCAATGATTTTTGGTCAAGAGACGGGCATGAAAGAAGTTAAACTGCACAAATTCAGAACTTCTCACTCTCTCATGTCGAGCGCAATTTCAAGCAATTCCTGATTAGATCGAACAAAATACTCCATGCTATCAACTAATGTCTGAGCACTTATACCCTCAGACCCAATGACAATATAATTATAAAACGCCAATTGATTTGACTTATCGACCAAAATAGGGTGGCTATATTGCTCTTGACTACGAGATTTGTTCAATATGGCATTAACTTCTTGCCTTGTAAGTTCATTAAACCAATCCAGAAGCTGGATGTATTTGCATCCATTATCGCTGCAACCGCTAAAGGCTACCGCAATCTTCTCACCGCTAACGCCAACATCCATAGATGGCATTGCCGGGTCGTCATAAGAAACACTGGCTTGAAAGCCTTTCTGCCTGAGAGCCTCCGCGAAAGCTTCCGGGCTACGGAGCGCTTGCCTAGCGTCCCCCATAAACTGCTCGTACCCAGACGGCTTGCTGAATGAAGCGGCAGGAAGTTGCCGCTGCGGTTCAGAGTGGGCGGGAGGAACAACCGCAATAGTTGGCGGTGTTGGATCGACTTCTGCTAAATGAGGAACTTCCTGCTTCTCCGTATCAGGTATAGTTTCGAAGTCGATACCTGACATCGACGCCGTTTTCTCGTTCAGCCAGAGAATTTTGTCTGGCGGCGCCAGTGTAGCGAACACTACTGCTTTCTCGCCAAAGCCGAGCTGCGAGAGATAATGGCCTACCAACGCATTGCCAACACCTGTTTCCAGCTTTGTGCCATCAGTATCGAGATAGCTAGCATGGAAGCCGACTTCCCCTCCCTCAAAAATGAGGCGCTTAGAGCCCGCCACCCAAATAAGAGCGCAGGCAGATGCACAGCTTCCTGTCGTATAGATAGCTGTTTTGTAGCCTCGCAATTTGATCGTGCGACCAATATCCATTGCCGGGACGATTGAACCGCCCTCACTATTCAAGAAAACAATAGCATCGGAGTATTCAGCAGCGATCTTGCGAAATTTTTGATCATCTCCAGATTTGATTTCACCATCAATCAAAATGAAGGCAGCGTCGCCGTTCTTCTTTGGAGGTGCAGACTCGATGTCTGCCGCAATAGCAGCCGTGGCAACACCCACAGCAAATGCCATGAAGACAGCTGGTCGCATAAACCTCGCTAAATCATGGGATAGTCGTAACCCGATTGTTGTGCGCAACTTCCTCATGATTCCACCTCCTGCCGAGGAAATCTATAAGACACTAGTTGCAAAAAGCCAAACTATCTCAACATGCTAGGATTTAATGGTGCTTTTTAACGAAGAGAATTCACTCGCTCACCAGCATTAAAACATGTTAGAAAACAGTTAGTTCACTCAATAAATGCATCCCTATTCTACTCCACTGTCACGCTCTTCGCCAAATTGCGTGGCTGGTCCACATCCGTGCCCTTGGCGACGGCGACGTGATAGGCGAGCAGCTGCACCGGCACGGCGTAGACCAAGGGCGCGATCAGGGGGTGCACCTTGGGCATTTCGATGGTCGCGATGCAGCCTTCGCCCGCTTCCGCCAGCCCTTCGGCGTCGGAGATCAGCACGACCTTGCCACCACGTGCGCGGACTTCCTGCATGTTGCTGACCGTCTTTTCAAACAGCGGGCCGGAGGGCGCGAGAACGATGACGGGGACATCCTCATCAATCAGTGCAATCGGCCCATGCTTCATCTCGCCCGATGCATAGCCCTCTGCATGAATGTAGCTAATCTCTTTCAGCTTGAGCGCGCCTTCCAGCGCCAAGGGATAATCCGGCCCACGGCCAAGATAGAGCACATCGCGGGCAGGCGCGATTAAATGGATCATCGCAGCGATTTCATCATCATGGGCCAAGGCTGCGTTCAACGCAGCGGGCGCTTCGATCAAATGTCGGACGATTTCGCGCTCTTCCTCAGCGCTCAGCTTACCCTTTACCAGCGCCAGATGCGCCGCCAACGCGGCCAACACCGCAAGCTGGCAAGTAAATGCTTTGGTCGAAGCAACGCCGATTTCGGGGCCGGCATGCGTGGGCAGCAAAAGGTCAGCTTCGC
>Ga0214921_10008838_pt1 | contig 12912 bp, 16 predicted proteins | sample LL1505_MetaG_FD_177992 | JGI IMG/M metagenome (GOLD analysis project Ga0214921, IMG submission 177992) | Freshwater microbial communities from Lake Lanier, Atlanta, Georgia, United States - LL-1505 | ecosystem: Environmental > Aquatic > Freshwater > Lake | place: USA: Georgia | collected... | reverse complement strand
CAATCTGATGTGAGGAGAAGGATGAGCCCGCCCCATAGGCAGAGCGTGGCTCAGATTTCCCAGGAACTGGGGATTCACCAGGCCACCCTCTACAACTGGAGGAAGAGCTGGCGATTGCAGGGGGAGGTGGTACCTGCATCGGAGAAAGACCCAGAGGGCTGGACTGCTGCCGACAAGTTCACGGTGGTGCTCTAGAGCGCTGGGTTCAATGCCACAGAGCTCAGTGCCTACTGCAGAGAGAGGGGTTAATGTCCACAAGCAGGTAGTCCGCTGGCCGCAGACAGCCCCAACCGAGGCCAAAGGCCGAGCGTGCCGGAGCCACTTGATGCCAATGCCAATGCGGTGCTGACCATGGCGGAGCAGCGGAACCTAGAGAAGCGTCAACAGCAGGATCATAAGGAGATCAAGCAGCTAAAACAGGATCTGCGCCGTAAGAAAAATCCTGGCGGTCTAGGAGGCGTAGCCGAGTGGTCCGGAGGCCGTTGCGGCAGCACTGTTGATTGCCGAAAAAAAAATCCAGGCCTTCTGGGGAGAGGACGGGGAAGACTGACAACCACGGACGATCGCCGGAAGGCCCTGCAAATCCTTGGGGAAGGGATCGCTGCTCATACCCTCGCCAGTGAACTGGCCAAGCTCATGGGCGTGGGCTTATCAACGCTGCAGCACTGGCGTAAGTAGTCCGCCGGTGATGGGGAAAGCGTGGATGGCCGCAATGGCAGTAGCCGCCAGGTAGCCCATCGATTGAGCGAGGAGGAAGACCAAAGGATTCTGCTCAATTGCAAACAGAGCGAATTCGCCTCCTTGCCGCAAGGCCAGATCGTCCCAATCCTGGCCGACAAAGGCTTTTATTTCGGTTCAGAGCGCAGCTTCTATCTGGTGCTGCATGCCCATTGCCAGCGGCACCGCCGTGGTAAGGCACGGCTACCGCAGAAATCCAGGCTAGTGCCTAGGTATAGCGCTACAGGTCCAAATCAGGTCTGGAGTTGGGATGGGATTACCCCGATTCAGTGGACAGTGATTAGGGCCTCACGGTGGTGAGTTTACGGGTGTTGATGAACTGCTGTTCGTAGTCGATTGGACTGAGGTAGCCAATCGTTGAGTGACGGCGCTCGCGGTTGTAGTAACCGTCGATCCAGAAGGCCAATTGCCTGATCAGCTGTTGAGGGCTTTTCAGGGTCTCTGCATCGTCATCGAGGTCCAGTTCGTGTTTGAGGGTGGAGAAAAAGCTCTCCACCACTGCGTTATCCCAGCAACAGCCCTTGGCCGACATGCTGCAGCTAATCTTGTGGCTCTCCAGCAACTGCCGGTAGGCCTTGGCCCGATATTGGCCGCCCTGATCGGTGTGGATCAGGAGTTGCTCGGGTTCCATCTGACGGTGACCCAAAGCCCGGTTCAAGGCCTCCAACACCAACGTGGCCTCCATCGTGGCGCCCATATCCCAGCCGACTACGCGGCGGCTGTAAAGGTCGATCCAGATCGCCAAATACCGCCATCCGGCTGTGGTGCGGATGTAGGTGATGTCACCAGCCCAGCAGTGGTTCGGTGCCAGGGGAGAAAAGTCCTGCTGCAGCAAGTTCTCCGCGACCCCAGAGGCCTTACTGCCGTTGTTGCGACAAGTCCTGAACCCACGTCTGGTCTTGGCCTTGAGCGCTGAACAACGCATGAGCCGGGCAACGCGGTGGCGGCCCACCTTGAGACCAGCAGCCCTGAGCTCCTGATGGACGCGTGGTGCCCCGTAGAAGCCGCGGTGCCGATCAAACACCGGCCTGCACCTCGGTTGTGATGGCAGCGTTCTGCTGGGCCCGTGGGCCTGGGTTCTGCTGCCGTTGCCGCCAGGCGTAGAAACCGCTGCGGGCCACAGCCAGCTGCCGGCAGAGCCAGGCAGTGGAGAAGCTGTCGGAGAGGGCCTCGATCAGGCGAAACCTCTCGGCGGCAGCTGCTCTTTGCATCTACGAGGTGCAGCCGAGTGGGCCGTTAGGCCGTAGTGCGCTGCCGCCAACTTGAAAAAATCCTTTTCCCTCCTGAGCTCGCGATTCTCCTTGCGGAGCTGGGCCAGTTCAGCCCTTTCCTCGCTGGTAAGCTGACCCTGCTCGGGAGGACCAAAGTCACCCCGATCAATCCGGGCTTGCCTGAACCACTTGGCCAGGCTGCTGATGGGGATGCCAAGTCGCTGGGCCACAGCCCTGCAGCTGAGGCCCTCACTGAGGCAGAGCTCAACAGCCTCTTGCTTTTGCTGCGCCGTGAACTGGCGTCTTGATTTGGTCAGGTTGGTCATCGATGGACAGTCTGAGGGTCATGGCGTGACTCCTAACGACCTGTCCACGAAACCGGGGCAACCCCAGGACATTTCCTATCTCCCCACCAGTGTCAAAGGGATCTGGCTGTATCTCTAGCTGGTGATCGACGTCTGGAAACGCCTACCTGGCCTTAGGCCAGCGTGCCGGAGTCACTAGGTGGTGGCCTGGGATGTGGACCATGCGAGTACGCCAAACTTGCCGCTGAGCTGGTGAGCCAGGTTTGCCTCAAGGAACGATTCAGCCGCCGCCGCAAACAGCCGCTGATCTTGCAGCCGATAAAGACAATGCACTAGCCGCAGGCTTCAGCGCAGCGATTTAGGGCGGCTACGTTGAAGGTTCGACTGGAAGAGTTGGGTATGCTCAGAACCCTAAGCCGCCCGAGGCTGAGCAACGACAACCCCTACTCGTCATCGTTGTTCTGCACCGTTAAATACCGGCCCGACTATTCCAACCGACCATTCAGCAGCAAGGAGGAGGCCTGCCAAAGGGTTTCCTCATTTGTGGATTGGTAAAATCAGCAGCACCGCCTCAGCGGCATCAAGTATGTGATGGCTCACCAGCGCCATTGCGGTGAGGCTGTAGAGGTCTGCCGCCACCGTGCTCGCGTCTATGAACAGGCCAGTCAAAGCCATCCCCGAGAGTAGACAACGTGCACAAGGTGTTGGCCACAACCAGAAGTGCTATGGATAAACCCATCAACTGATGATTTCATCGCTTAAATAGCTACTTTGGCACTGGCCGGCCAATCGGCGGCAAAGACGGCATCTTTTCGGGCAGTCACCGCGGCATCGGAGGATCGAAAGGAAGTGGCAACCATGAGGGTGACTTTGTTATAGAACAATATCTGCAAACCAAGATTTAGCTCCTCACCAAAAAGAATTTGACTCATCCGCATCTGCTGAAATCATGAATCCTCTCTGGCTTGGCAATTTCATAAAAGAAATTTGAAAACTCACTAACAGATATATTTTTTTTGCTAAGCACAGGTTGCAATTTCTCATAAAGATATAGAGCATCACTGGCTAGATCTGGAAACTGCAAGAGCGTAACAGGAAACTGCTTGGTCGAGGCAAAATACAAAAGAATATAAAACTTCTTTAAAAGCACCTGCTCTTGCAAGCCCTCTGCAGGCGAATCTACATCCCATAAGCCTCCATTTGGCTCGCCCATACTTGAGGAAAGCCTTCTGCTGTCTGCAGCTTCTTGCAAATTTCGAACAGGAACAAACAAATGCTCAATTATTATATCTGACCTGGCACAGACTTCATCAATATGCTCGCAAAGCCAAGGGCTTTTAACAATGTATGGACAGCCCTTGGCACGAATATCAAATTCTAAACCGCCAAAAGAGACTGGCGAGCGATTCTTTTCAATAGAATCTATACAAAACCCCGTATCAAATCCAAGATGGGTAAGCAGTTCAACAAGAAATGTTGTGCCAGCCCTGCCCGTACCACTGATGACCACATGTTTTGCCATTGCTAATTGAAGACCTCTGTTAAGTGAAATGATTGGCATCAGCTTGTTATCTCGCTACTGCCATATTTGGTCATTCAAAACATAACCAATGCCGCTCCTGAAATCGTGCGTCATAATTCAGCATATATGCTGTAAGTCTTTGCAACAATAGTCCTTGGCTCGTTTTTGCTCTTGCCACTCCTGATTCTCTATGACAGATTCGCGGCAAATCTGGCTTAGACACTAGCTTCTTACAGAGCATTCCGCCTATCAATTATTGATTATTAGGTTCTACCGCGTAGCGCCTTGATGCCTTCCTGACGCATATACCAAATCAGCAACATCTGAAAGTCCACGCATGACTTATTGACCATCTACGCCTCCAAGAGCACCGCAGACTCAACATAAGGCAACCTAATGGTGATGGACTTCACTTGAGCACCTCCATACCCTTAACTTCTCAGCAATCACCAATCTACAAAACACTTAGATATTCAAACGGCAACTTTCTTTCAGCAGTCGCAGTAGCTCAAGGAGTTACCGAGAACCTAGCAGGGGACAAATGATAGCGAAACAACTTCTTCTCATAAATTCAAATCGGCTTAGCATTAGCCAACAAAAGCATTCTTCCGATCAATTTCCTTACAGGCATAACTCAGCAACATCTCACAACTGAGAACGACAGACCGGGAATAGACTTAATCAAACAAGACGCTTTTCGCCCTGAGCGATAAAATCAGATTACACAAATCAACCATTCACACTTACCCACCACAAGGGAAAGAAAGTACCTCTATTAGCCTATCAAGATGGGGTCAATACCTATTTCGACCTTCTTAAGGGAACGTCGAAAAATTGCCGATTGCCGGAAAAGCGAAGCAAGCGGAACCTGATCAGCACATGAGTCTCATGGGCCAGTACGGGTGCGCAACTTAATTTTTCGAGGTGCCCTTAAATACTCCATAGAGGCCTTGCTCCATAAGAAGGCTTCACCCTGTCACAGCTCCGACAAACAATTCTGCATAAAGCATGCTTTTAGAAAGCAATATCCATTCTCACTTCATCAGGGCTGATTCTCCGTTGCTTCTGGCGACGACCATTGAATCTATTATTGAGGCGATAGAGCACATGCCACTAGGACTTTAATTCTCTTTGCAATTGCCACTGCAGCAGCCACTCATTTACTCCTAGAAGCTCTTATCTTATAATTTTAATTCATTTTAATATTCGGAACCAAAACAGAGGCCCAGGCAAGCAATAGAAAACCTCTTGTCTCACCTCATCGCATTTGGCAATACATAGCCACATGGATTAAAAATACTGGCTCGTCAATTTTTTAATTGGAACGCCAGCTTTTTCTATAACTTCCTTGCCAAGATCATCTGAATTTTATCAGTATACAGTTCCTCTAGGCGTATGCCACCAGCTGAGATTGGGGCAGGTCATCCTGAAAAAATCTTCCACACCAATAAATTCTTAGACGTATTGGCATGAACTCCCGAACCACCAGCAGCAGCTAGCAACGAATTGAAGACATAAGGGTGCCAAAACCCCCAGAGCCCCCACACTGGAAGCCTGACGGCTGCCCCTTGCCATGACTTTTGCCCAGGTACTACCGCTCCTGGCCGGGCTCTTCGGCCTGTCGCTGTTCTTTTTTGGTGGCACCGGCGGCTACTACGACACCGACGCCTACGAGGGCAACGGCTGCGCCCACTAGGGCTGGGGCTTGAGTTGCTCCGCCTCGGGGCATTCGTCCTGCTCGGCCACCATTAGGTCTTCGGAGGCGGCGCTACGGCTGAAGAAGGCCAAGCGGCTGCTTACCGCCCCAATGGAATCGATCCGCACGATCTCCTCCCAGCTGTGGAGCTCGTCCTCCTCCTCGGCGTCGTAGCGGAGGGTGACGCAGTCCCCCTCAATCTCCGTGATCCGAGCCTGTTCAATCCAGCGCTGCTGATCCTTGAGAAACACCCACACGGGGCGGTTTTCGCAGCTGAACTGGTAAAGCTTCCGTAGCAGCATGGCCAAGGCGCTCCCGCGCGCTTCCGTCATCCTAGGGATGCTGAGCAGTGGGTTCGCATCGATGACAACAAAGGCCACACCTGGGGCAGTGCCAGAAGCCACGGCCATCCGCCTGCAACTGCGCAGCTGGCCTGAGGTGGAGACCTATCTGCAGCAATGCAAAGGGGTGATCCTGCCGCTGGGATCCACCGAACAACACGGCCCCACCGGGGCGATCGGCACCGATGCCCTCACCGCCGAGGCCGTGGCCCTCGAGGTGGGCCGCCGCACCGGCGTGCTGGTAACCCCCACCCAGGCCTTCGGCATGGCCGAACACCACCTGGGCTTCCCAGGCACGGTGAGCCTGCAACCCAGCACCCTGCTGGCGGTGTTGAGGGATGTGGTGCTTTCCCTGGCGGGCCATGGCTTTGAGCGGGTATTTGTGATCAATGGCCACGGCGGCAACATCGCCACCGCCAGGGCCGCCTTTGCCGAGGCCTATGGGGAAGCCCGCCGCCGCCAGCTGCCAGGGGCCGATCGGCTGCAATGCCGCATCGCCAATTGGTTCATGGCAGGGCCAGTGCTGCGGGAAGCCCGGCAGCTCTATGGCGACAGGGAAGGGCAACACGCCACCCCCAGTGAAATCGCCCTCACCCTGCACCTGGAACCCAGCCTCCAACGGCTGCAACGGCCCCTCGGGGAAGCAGCCCCCGCTGGACCGATCCATGGCCCCGCCGATTTCCGCCGGCGTTACCCCGATGGCCGCATGGGCTCAGACCCCTTCCTGGCCCAGGCTGACCACGGTGCGCGACTGCTGGAGCTGGCCGCCACGGCCCTCAGCCAAGAGCTCACTGAATTTCTTGGCAATGAACTGGCCCCTTAGGCTGGGTATCTGGATCCCTTAACCATGAGCCGCATCAGCGCCGACGACGTTCGCAAGGTGGCCCACCTGGCCCGCCTCGACCTGCCGGAGGAAACGATCGCCACCTTCACCCCCCAGCTGGAACGAATCCTTGATTTCGTGGCCCAGCTGGAGGCCATCGACACCGAGGGGGTGCCCCCCACCACCCGGGCCGTGGAAGTCACGAATGTGACCCGTGAAGATAGCGTTAGCCCCACCAGCGTGCGGGAAGAATTGCTGGAACTGGCCCCCCAACGGGAGGGTGATTTCTTCCGGGTGCCGAAAATCATGGCCGATTAATCGGCCGAAAACTTAGCGTTTATTTAGCTTGATTCGCCTAGCTGGCTGGCTTAGCGGGGACCCACCGAGGTGCGGTGCAGGAAGGAAATAACCCGGCGGCGACTGGGGTAGTTGGGCATGAACTTGGCCAACCAGCGCAATTTGGAACGGCTGCGGCTATGGCTACGAATACCCAGCAAAATGTCGTAGAGGAAATTAGTTAGATCAGTTTTTGATTCATAAATACCCAGCCGCTGGGGGGAGCCGTGGCGGTCAAGCAGGGGCCTGGTAGCCCCATAGGCAGTTTGATATAAATACCAGGGAATTGAAGGCCAAAGATGATGCACCAGGTGATAATTCTGGCCCATGATCAATAGGTTCATGGTTTTACCCGGATACACCCTGGCGTTGTGCCAACGGTTGCGGGAATTAAACGGGCGATGGGGAAGGTAATCAAAAAACAGCCCTAGGGTTACCCCAACCATCAGGGCCGGCGCAAACCAACAATTAAAAATAAAAGGCAAGAAATTGCCCCGGGCTGCCGCCACCACAATCATCACAAAAACCGTGCGGGCAAAGATCCATTCAAATAATTCGTAGCGCCGCCAAAGCCGCCGCTGGAAGAAGAAATACTCGTGGTAGAAGAAGCGGGGTGCAATCAACCACAACGGCCCAAAGGTGGAAACGATGTGATCGGGATCATGCTTTGGGTCATTTACATGGGCATGGTGCTGTAAGTGCACCCTGGTAAATACCGGAAAGCTGAAGCCCAATAACAACGCCGCCCCATGGCCCATCACCGCATTCAGCACCCGGTTGGGATGGGCGGAGTTATGGCAAGCGTCATGGATAACCGTGCCCTCCAGGTGCAGGGCGAGGAAGCCGGTGAATACCAACAGCGGTAGGGACCAATGGCCCACAAACCAACCCCAAATCGTGAGGCCAGCCAGGCCATAACCACCAAGGAACAGGGCGATGGTGGGGTTCAGGGGCGCTGGTGGTTCCACCAGATGGCGGGGAACCGATCGGAGCGCGGCGGAATCAGTCATCTCAGCCAGCGCAGGACGATCGCCAAAAGCGGAGATCCACACTAAAGGCTGAAGAGTTGGGAGAGAGGGGCTGCTTAGCCCCTTTGCCCGATGCCCACCGGGGGACTTGAACCCCCACGACCTAAGCCACTGGTACCTAAAACCAGCGCGTCTACCAATTCCGCCAGGTGGGCAGACGCCAACTTTAAGCAGAGTGAGAATGCTTGCAGCTGTTGCCCTGCCAATGCTCGCTGTTCTGGTGGGGGCCCTGGCCTTACTTTTCGGGCTGGCGCTGCTGCTGCTGCCCCTGCTCAGCCCTGAGTTAGCCCGTCCCCGCGATGCCCTTTGGGCCGCCGTGGTGCTGCTGCTGGGGTTGGTGCTGGTAACCGCCGCCGAGCGGCTCACCGGCGCCCCGATGCTGGGGGTGCTCTGTGGCGGCTTGCTAGTGGGCCGGATGGGCACGGAGGTGGGCCAGCAGCGCTGGCTGCAGTTGCCCAGTGAGGGCCGCAGCCAGCTGCAAGACCTCAACCTCTGGAAGGGGCGCCTGGCCGACCTAGGCAGCAGGGTCAGCCAGCTGCTGGGGCTGATCGGCGGGCTGCTGGGCTGGCTGCAGGAACGCATGGCCAAGGCCAAGGCGCCGATCACCAAGAAATGGGTGCGGGCCGAAGAACCATCCGCAGCGCAAGCACCAGAGCTGGGAGCCGCAAGCGAGCCAGGGGAACCTGAACAACTTGGGGCAGTTCAAGAAATTTCAGAGGATTCGGTAGTTCTGGAGGTTCTGGAGATTCCAGAGGTGCCAGAACCTCAAAAGCTTCAAGAAACCCTTGAGGTGGTTGAAACGGCTGCCGAGCCCGCTGGCGAATCCATCGAGGCGCCGGCGCCTACCCCAGTAACCACGGCCGATACGGAGCCCCCCGAGACAGTGATTGAATCCCTCGCGGAGGTGGACGCCCTGCTGGATGCCGCCGAGCACGGATAATCGGCAGTTCTGCGCCCCTGCTGCGGTGACGGTCAGTCCGATTTCCTATAAGGACACCCTCAACCTGCTGGAGACGCCGTTCTCCATGCGGGCCAACGCCCGCAGCCGCGAACCGGAGCTGCAGCAGTTCTGGCAGGAGTTGCGGCTCTACGAACGCCTTAGCCAGGAGAACCCCGGCCCCGCCTTCACGCTCCACGACGGGCCGCCCTACGCCAACGGCGCCCTGCATGTGGGCCATGCGCTCAACAAGACCCTTAAAGACATCATCAATAAGTTCGAGCTGATGCGCGGCCGCCGGGCCCGGTTTGTGCCGGGTTGGGACTGCCACGGGCTGCCGATCGAACTGAAGGTGCTGCAAGCCCTCTCCCAGGGGGAACGCCGGGAGCTCAGCCCCATCGAGCTACGCCGCAAGGCCCACGCCTATGCCCTCGAGCAGGTGGAGCTGCAGAAAAAAGGCTTCCAGCGCTGGGGCATCTGGGCCGATTGGGACAGCCCCTACCTAACCCTGCAAAAGGACTATGAGGCCGCCCAGATCGGGGTGTTTGGCCAGATGGTTTTGGCCGGCCACATCTACCGGGGCCTTAAGCCAGTGCATTGGAGCCCCAGTTCGCGCACGGCCCTGGCCGAAGCGGAACTGGAGTATCCCGATGGCCACACCTCCCCCAGCCTGTTCGTGGCCTTTGAGGTGCTGGAGCCCAGCGCCGCCCTCGCCGCCAGCCTCACTGCCGCCGGCCTCACCACCGAAAACCTGCAGGTGGCGATCTGGACCACCACCCCCTGGACCCTGCCCGCCAACCTGGCGGTGGCGGTAAACGACCGGCTCGACTACGCCATCTGCAGCGACGGCCAGGGGCGCCAGCTAGTAGTGGCGGCGGAACTGATCGAAAACCTGCGGCAGCAGTTGAACCTGCCCCTGGAGGCCCTACTCACGGTGAAGGGGGCCGTGCTGGAGGGGATCAGCTACCGCCACCCCCTGCTAGATCGCAGCAGCCCGGTGGTAATCGGCGGTGAATACATCACCACCGAAGCCGGCACCGGCCTGGTGCACACCGCCCCCGGCCACGGGGTAGACGACTTCAACACCGGCAAGAAATACCAGCTGCCGGTGCTCTGCCCGGTGGATGAGGCCGGCAACCTCACGGCAGAGGCGGGCCCATTTGCGGGGCTGAATGTGCTCAAAGACGCCAACGGCGCAATCATCGAAGCCCTACGCGAAGCCGGTGCCCTGCTGGCGGAAAAGCCCTACGAACACCGCTATCCCTACGACTGGCGCACCAAAAAACCAACGATCTTCCGGGCCACCGAACAGTGGTTTGCCTCGGTGGAGGGGTTCCGGGAGCAGGCCCTAGCCGCCATTGCCGCGGTGGAGTGGCTGCCCGCCAGTGGCCGCAACCGCATCGAGGGCATGGTCAAGGAACGGGGCGACTGGTGCATCAGCCGCCAACGCACCTGGGGGGTGCCGATTCCGGTGTTCTACGAACGCAGCAGCGGTGAAGTGCTGCTCAATGCCGACACCCTCAGCCATATCCAGGCCCTGATCGCTGAGCACGGCTCCGACGTGTGGTGGGACCGTGATGAGGCCGAACTGTTGCCAGCGGCCTACGCCGCTGAGGCCAGCCGCTGGCGCAAGGGCAGCGACACCATGGATGTGTGGTTTGACTCCGGTTCCTCCTGGGCCGGCGTGCTGGGGGGCCTCCAGGGCGGCCAGCCCCGCGCCCCCCAACTGCAATACCCCGCTGACCTCTACCTGGAGGGCTCCGACCAACACCGGGGCTGGTTCCAATCCAGCCTGCTCACCTCCGTGGCCGTAAACGGCCAGGCCCCCTACCGCCGGGTGCTCACCCACGGCTTCACCCTTGATGAAAAGGGGCGCAAGATGAGCAAATCCCTCGGCAATGTGGTGGATCCCGCCGTGATTGTGGAGGGGGGTAAAAATGAGAAACAGGAGCCGGCCTATGGGGCCGATGTGTTGCGGCTATGGGTGAGTTCGGTGGACTATTCCGCCGATGTACCCCTGGGGCCTGGGATCATCAAACAGCTGGGGGATGTGGCCCGCAAGGTGCGCAACACGGCCCGTTATCTGCTGGGCAACCTGCATGATTTCCAGCCAGAACGCGATGGGGTGGCGATCAACGAGCTACCGCTGCTCGATCGCTGGATGTTGCAACGCACCGCCCAGGTAATTGAAGAAGTAACCGGTTATTTTGAGAGCTACGAGTTCTACCGCTTCTTCCAGGCCCTGCAGAATTTCTGCGTGGTAGATCTCTCAAACTTCTACCTAGATATCGCCAAGGATCGCCTCTATGTGAGTGGCGCCACCAACTTCCGCCGCCGCAGCTGCCAAACGGTGCTGGCCCTGGTGGTGGAACGGCTGGCGGGGCTAATCGCCCCGGTGCTTTGCCACATGGCCGAAGACATCTGGCAAAACCTGCCCTACCCGGTGGCGGAGCGTTCGGTGTTTGAAAGGGGCTGGCCCACGGCACCGGCGGCCTGGACCGCAGGCCTGTTTGCTGAGCGGGTGGCGATTAGTGATGTGATCAACCTGCGTTCCCTGGTGAATCGCCAACTGGAGGCCTGCCGCAGTCGCGCTGAATTGGGGGCCTCCCTGGAGGCCCAGATCCAGTTGGAGCTGGGCGAAGGGGAGGCGGCCACTGCCCTGCAAAGTGTTCTGGCCCTGCTGGAAAGTAGTCCCCACCCGGAGATCGACAACCTGGCCGACTGGCTGCTGGTTTCAGCCCTGGAATTGCAGCAGGCGGGCGCACCGCCCCTCGCCAACCCCTTGGCCGAAGCCAGCGAAGCGGGCATCACCGTGCGCATCGCCCGGGCCCCAGGCGAAAAATGCGAGCGCTGCTGGCACTACGAAACAAGCATCGGCCAACATGCAGCCCATCCCAGCATCTGCAGCCGCTGCGTGGCAATCCTGGCCGATCAAGATTTTAGCTGACTATTTTTGCCAACTAATTAAGCCTGGTTCGGCCATAAAAAGGCCCCTAATTAACCTAAAGCCAACTCTCCGGATCTAAAAACTTATCCACCGGGGCAGGGCCGGCCAGCCGCTGCTCGGCATTGGGGTTTAGCGGCGCCGCCAACAATTCAGCGCTTTCGAGTGTTGCCCCCTCCGGCAACAGCGACTGGTCTGGGTCATAGGCGGTGGGATGGCTAACGCTGCTGCTGATGCCCCGATAAATCAGCAGCTCAAAGGCCTCGGGGCCTTCCGCCCCAGGCAAGTTGCCCCGAAGCCGCAACAGGCGGTCGGGGCGCTGGCGGCTGAGCTCCTCCAGGGGCGCCAGCACTTAGAAGCCCCCGGCCAAACGCCCCTGGCGGGGCAGGCGCACCAGCAACCACTGGATCAAGCCCACCCCATAGGCAGCCAGGCCCAGATAACCGAGGAAGGCCGTTACGGCCGGGGTCCAATCGGCACCAAAGAAAAAGCCCATCACCACCGCCAGGATCTGCTGGAAGCGTTCGGGGGCCTCCAACCACAGCTGGCAGAGGGGGGCCGTGGGTTGCCCCCAGGCGCAGCCCAGGGCGGAAGCGCTCAACAGCAACCCCAAGGCGCTCAACAGCGTCATCGCCCAACGCCAGCTGCGCAGGGTGAAGGGCAATGGCCGAAACGGGGGCAGATCCGCCAATTCCTCATTGAGATCCACCCAAAACCAAAGCCCAATCAAAATGAATAGGTAGGCAAGGCTGGCGGTAAGGAAAGCCAAGGGCCGGGCGGCAGCCATCAGCAACACGGTGATGCCCAGCAAACTGCTCACTTTCCAATACAGAGTGAGCAGTCGCACCAGGGCCTGCTCCTGGCGCACCGCCGCCCAGATCAAAAGCACCAGGGGTAGGCCCAGACCAAACACCACCGCCAGCCGATAGTCCAGCCAGATCAGGCTGCGCAGGAGCGGTAGCGGCATGGGGGGTAACCAGATGGGGCCATTATCGGCGTCGCAGCTGTAGGGTCCAAAAAGTACCCCCGTG
>Ga0214921_10008837_pt1 | contig 12913 bp, 10 predicted proteins | sample LL1505_MetaG_FD_177992 | JGI IMG/M metagenome (GOLD analysis project Ga0214921, IMG submission 177992) | Freshwater microbial communities from Lake Lanier, Atlanta, Georgia, United States - LL-1505 | ecosystem: Environmental > Aquatic > Freshwater > Lake | place: USA: Georgia | collected... | reverse complement strand
TGGCCAGCTTTTTATCTGCTTCATAAACTAATGGCTGTGGTGTTTGTCCATCAAATGGTTCACAATCAGACCATATTGGATAAATGATCCAAACAATAATAACAACTGCAGTTACAACCAATAAAAAATTTCTTATGCCCTGATCCATTATATATTTGTTGGGCAAAATAAATGATTTCATGAAAGTTTTTCTTATGATCGCATGCTAAAAATTTTTAAATAAAGTGTGGTCACAACCCAATTCCCTTTACTATCTTTTTTTCTGGGATAATAGTCAATTGATATATTAAATTTATTGAGTTTTGAATTGATGCTTTCAATAAATGTTGTATCTTGAGCAATTTTAGAATAAAATTCATATGATGAAAATTTTGTGCCATACTTAAGTAATGCATTATCTTGTGCATCTCTAAACACTTTTTTCATTTCTGAATAAAATTCATCTTCATCTATCTTAATTGGTTTTTTATTGGGTGTAGTTTTCCGAATATTATATAATCCTTCAGGTGTCATGACAAGTGAACCAATTGTTTGTCCATCATTGAAATGATCAATAAAATGAAATAGATCGCCTGTACTTGGAAATTCATATAAAATTCCATCTGATGCTCTTCCTCCAGGTTTGGGAGTTGGGGGATGTGTATGAAAAATATATTCATATTCCAACATTTCTGGTAAATCATTTGGTAAAAATATTTCTTCATCACCTCTATCAATTCTATTTGTGTTACCAGATACAATTATTTTATTTAGTCCAGTGTCATGTAAATCAAGTATACCAGCATGTTCAGAATATTTTGATGCACTCTTTTTTTTTGTGTCAATGTATTTTTTTGTGTATCCACCATGGCGCATTAAGGCATCCAAAATCATGATTTGATTTGTGTCTATTTTTACATATTTTTCACTAGCCTTTGTCTTGGATCTTCCAATTATTTTTATTGGCAAAGTATCCTTAATTATTTCAAATTTGTAAATCATATTTATAAAATCATCACTGGGTTTGATATTATGTTGTAATATGTAGTGTATCAATCCATTTTCCCAAAAAAATGTATTGGCATAATATTTTTTATCTGTAATACATTTTTCATTGCATAATATACAGTCAAGACATTCATCATATATTCTTTCTTTCATTATTGTTGTATTGGTATTTGGGTGCATATCCAAATATGTTTGTACATCATTTAATCTATCCACAAAATGTTTTGATGCTGACCATCCAGTACCTTCTTTAGGAAAAGGATATTTATTTCCTCTACTGTCTTTAGTTTTATCATTTTTTGATTTTCTCCAAATAGATTCCAATTTATACATTGTGCCATTTATCAATACTTCATTTGTCATATCTTAATATAAACTGGCAAAAAATTATTGTCCAACAATATCACAAATCACATAAAAAATTTTTCGCCTGTTATCACCAGAATCAAATTGATGTAATATTCCCTTTGATTGTGTTAACACCGTACATATTTTTGTAAAATTCTCAATTTGGGATGAATTAAGCAAAAATATTGGATTTGATACATAATAATAAATTTGTTCCAAGTAATTAGAATCAGAATATGTTCCATTGATAATATCAGATTTTATTGTTTTCTTTTGATCTTTTATTTTTTTTACCATTTGAGATTTTTTTCGGTCAATTAGTTCATATTTCCAACTCCAGCTGAAAATAGATGTTGTGGTATCATACACACCCAAAATTTCATAAACTACTAACACCTTATTTGTTTCACTTTTAAATTCCATTGTATTTTCATCGTTTTGACTTGTATAAATTGTCATTTCATATTTTGTATCACTTTTTATTACTTTTTTTAATTCTCCAGTTTGTTCCTTATATTTCTTCTCAATTATGTCACTGTACAATATTGTGTTTCCCTTTGACATGATTAAATAATAGAGTTCCATAAAATATTTATTGTCATTAGTATCAAATCGTGAAATTGTAGGGTTGCGATAAGTTTCTTGCACTTTGACATCTTTGTGTAGATACATAATCTAAAAAACTAGATGGATCACATATTGCAAACTCTGAAGCAGTTGGTATACCACCTGCTACTTGTGGTGGTTCTTGATCTTCTGGTGCATCTAATTGCTCAACAAATTTATTACTAAAATCATCCTTAACAAAAAATCCAACACCATTTAACCTACCATATTCTGTTCCTTTGCAAAATTTTGTTTCTAATTGACCAATATCCCATACATCTTTTTTATTATGTGATGAAATAACATAAATGCTTGTGATTGGAATTCTCACTTTGAACATATGAATATATCCAGTTTCTTCTCCAACACATCCAGATATATAATCTGCTGCAAATCTTTTATTTGGCGTAAAAAATGCTGCCAAAGTGTCATCACCCAATGTAATTTTTTGTGGGTCAAATGTTTCCTTTGTTTTTGATCCATGATATAACACTGTTCCTGCCGGAATTGTATATAATGGAACATAACTTGGTTCTGGTATTTCGGGTCCATCATCTTGATCTTGTTCTTGTTCCACCTGTTCACCTATATTTTCTCCCACTACTGTGTTCCCCACACTAGATATGGCCGGGTCAATTTCAATATCTTCAACCTCTACACCCTCTTCACTCACAATATTATCAGCTCCACCGGTCATACCCATGTATGAGTATCTTTTATATGATAGTTTGTATTTTTGTGGCATTATAGAGTTTGTTGATAAAATAATTTTATCGACAAACTCTAGAATAAAATGAATGGAATGAATGAATATTACAGAGTTTGTTGATAAAATAATTTTATCGACAAACTCTAGAATAAAATGAATGGAATGAATGAATATTACAGAGTTTGTTGATAAAATAAATTTATTTAGATAGCTGCATAAAGTTGACTAAACACTGGACTACCAAGACCGACTGGATTAGAAAATTGTGTTGTTCCATCTGTAAAAAAGCCATAATTGGGTGGACATTCCTGGGCCTCGGTGTCAGCAGTATTTCCGGTGTAGCCAGATGTGAATGTACGTTGAGATGCCAATTTGTAGATCAGTGGATTGATAAAGCCGAGAGCTGGTTTATTGGCACGCAATCGTTTGTCCACCATAAGTCCTATCATACCGGCCATAATTGGACTACTCATACTAGTACCATCAACACTTAAAATAGAACCACCCATCATGATACCACCATTATGTGCAACTGCAACAACATCAGGTCTTGACACTCCATATTGATTATAGTCATCGGGAAAACTAACATTTGTTGTCAAATATTGAGCAACAAGAGGATCTTGCCAAGGGGCAAAATCAGATCTGTTATCAATTGGTGTGAACCCGGATCCGGATCCCCATTCAACATATGTATTTTGAACTAGCCATGTTTGATTGCCAGATGCACACGAATATTTTTGACAAAATGGAGTTGAATTTGTTGTTGACATAGATGTATCATTAACTACAAACATGCCACCAACACTTAGAACCCATGGACTAGCTGATGGAAACTCGGCCTGAACAGTGGGTTTATCAGTACACATCTCATCACTTCTTGATGGTGCACCTGAATCACCCGAAGAAACACAAACAGTTACACCTCTGAGTGCAAGCTTCGCCAAATGATAATTTGATAATGTTACATAGTCGGCACTTGTTAAATTACCACATGAAACAATTTCACATTGGTAAAATGAACTCCATCCATAAGACACAGAACACACATGCGGAGGATTTACCATATTGGACACATTAACAGCAAAACTAGCAATCCATTGAGTATCATCATAATCAATATACCATAATGACACATTTTGAGCAGTAATTCCAACCATTTGCACATCAAGAGAACTCTCAGTACCAGCAGTATTATCTTCACCAATTACAACTGGTTTTGTTGTTGAATGAACACCATTTAGTCGAAGAGCTGTTTCATAATCACTGCGTCCAAAGCCACCATCACTGAATTCAATTAGTGCAACACTTGTGGGTGTTGTAATTGTTAAATTTTGAGAAATATCATATAGGCGTAAAATTGTTTCTCTTCCAACATAACCAGAATCTGGTGTGATATCTTGAGTATGTGATTTTGAAATGTGCTTGGCATGTCTTTTGTTAAAATTTGAATTAGTGGTGCCCTCGATGTAGTAAATATATGGTAAAACTAATGGGGGTATTTTATTTAATAGGTGTGCAATATTGTTGGCTGAACCAAATATCTCAAATGAATCCCCATAATTTGCATACGTAACAGTTGTTTGTTGACTTAACCAATTTGCAACCTCTGCGGTTCCTTCAACACATGTTAATTGTTGAATTTCCTTTGCCGAAAGATATTGTCCATAAGTTGAAGAATCCGGATTTGATAATTCATTGGCCAGTTGAAAAACTTTTTGTTGAAGTGGTGAAGGAGTATTCAGAAAAATAGTTGCTGTTTTTGCATAAACTATTGATATTAGAGCAAGATGACATAATACTTTTAACATGAGATTTTAGTAGCATATTAGATATATTTTAGTGTTCATAGAATTTTATTTTCAAACTTTATAAACAAATGTGATTTGGTTGTTATTTTAACCATTGACTATACTGCGAATTTTTGGTTGAAAAATATCAACTACATGATGACGAATTTAGCTTTTGCATGCGTGAGGTAAGTTAACATAAACAATCACTGCAAGAGTAACATAACATAAAAATTTTAGCATAGCTGGTGTTTTTGTGTATATTCAATATATTTTTAGTGTTGGTGATTTTTTATTTTCAAATTTTTGCTAAGTGATTTAGAAAGACATTATACATTACTATGTAGTCACAAGATGAGCGATAATGAAAGTGAATCCAGATGGAAAACTGTAGGAACATACAAAGCACCATTAAGGGATAGGAAATATGTAAAATCAAATCATGATACTACACACGCACCGCCAAAATTTGTTAAACACTATAACAACAAAAATTATAAAACCATCTTATGCAGAAATATAGTGACATATGGTAAATGTGATTATGGAAATGAATGTTTATATGCACATAGTCTTAATGATCAAAATATTGAAGAACTAAGACAAATATCATATAATATGATAACCGTGGATGAAGATTTATCACATGTTGATTTGAAACATGATTATGTAACATATCGTGCATTACTAGAATTAACAAAAATATGTGATTTGTGTGCAAAAAATAAGTGCCCTGGTGGACATAATTGTAAACATGGAACAAGGGATTCTAAATATCATATTTGTGCAAGAGATTTAGATTATGGTGATTGTGCTGGGGAATGTGGTTGTGTACATCTTACTAAAAAAGGTCTAAAACCACGATATGTAAAACCGATTGTTCAGGTGCAAACAGAGATATATGATGAACCACATGATGATACAAAGCTTCAGTTCTCATGGAGCAAAAAGGCAGAAATAAAGGAAACACCGACAAATGATTTAAATGGTACATTATTAACACTTGATTTTTTCAAAAAATTAAAAACATATAATGATGAAAATGATCTAGAATGTGAAAATGCAACATCATCTGAGATAAGTTCAGATGATGAACAACTTGATGAGTGCACTGTTTCAATATTTTCATAATTTTATTAATTTTAAAATAAAATTGATAAAATGATCTTTTGATTTAAATAGTTAATGCATAATTGTTCACATAGACAATGGATATAGAAGAATTATCAATCAATAGTACATCATCAGTACCCAAAGATATGGATAATTTATCGTGGGCAGAAAAATATAAACCCAAACACATTAAGGATATTAAGGGAAATGTTTATCAGGTGAATGCAATCAGTAAATGGCTTGACAATTATGATAAAAATAAAAAGGAACAGCTGACAAATCCAAAAAGAAAAAAGAAAATTAAAATTGATATAAAAGTATTGGAGGAAATAGATGAAAATGATGGAGATGATGCCGATGCGGATGCTGAGGTGTTGGTTGAGTCTGAACCAGAAGAAATTATTGTGGGTAAAAAAGGGAATGTTGATGGTGAATGTAGTTGTATGATTATTTTGGGTGATCATGGGGTTGGTAAGACTTGTAATGTTTTGGCAATTTTAAATGATATGAAATATGATACACAGGTTGTTAATTTAAGTAAAATTGGATTGACAAAAAATGTCAATGAATATGTTAAAAAAATAATGAAGGGTACAAACATATATAATAGGATTCTGGGAAATGTTGAACGCAAATCGGCAATTGTAATTGATGAAATTGAAGCTATCACATCACCAGCAGAAAAACAATTTATTGTGGCTGTACTAAAATTGAATGAAAAAAATTGGCATTGCCCAGTGATTTTTATTTCAAATAATAAACACAATAAAATTATCTCAACATTAAAACAAAATTCAAAAAATATATATTTTAATCAACCAATAGATGAATCATTATGGTACACTGTGATGGAAGTATGTACAAAAGAAAATATGTGTTTAGAAAATGAACAGGTTGTTAAAAAAATTATGGAACACTCGCAAAGAGATTTTAGAAGATTGTTATTTGTTTTACAAGATTTGAAAACATTATATAAAACTGACATTACATTGGATATTATGGCTGAATATTGCGCATTGTCAAAAAAGAAAGACACTGACATTGATATTTTTAAGGCAACTGCAAGCATGATGGTAAATTATCAGGGCATTGATGAATGTATTAGATTATATGAAGGCGAAAAAGTTATTATTCCGTTGATGATGCATCAAAATTATATTGATTATATTACGCCATACGCAAAAAAAGATAGTAGTTTTGAGTTAGTAACAAACATTGCAAAATCCATTGCAAAAGGAGATGTAATAGAAAATTATATTTACAGTGATCAAAATTGGGATATGCAGGAAGTTCATGGGTTTTTTACATGTGTTGCACCATCATTCAAATTATCTGATCAAAAATATGGTGTGGTTGAAGAGAGGGTTAGACGGATTGTTAAATTTCCACATGATTTGAATAGGACATCTATTAAAAAAATTAATAAGAAAAATGTTGTAAATTCAAATAATTGTTTGAAAAATTTTGAGATTGGCGATTTTATTTGTGCGAATAAATTGATCAAACAAATGATTGCTGATGATAGAATTGGAGAATGTGCCGGATTATTCAAGGATTATGGCGCAAAAGTTGAAAATATAGAATCAATTTTGAAAATAGAAAAAATTAATGAAACCAAAACATCTCTTCCCACACAGGTTAAAAAAAAATTCAGTCAGATATTGGGAACAAATAAGCAACCTGCACAAAAAAAGAGTAAGAGTAGTAAAATAACAAAAATACAAAAATAATGTCATTTAATTGAGTTGATTTTTTTAATTTTACTAAAATTAAAAAAATTTATCTAATATATAGTATACCTTCATGGATTCAAAAACTGCCCCCAGAAATGCTACCGACGAGAGATCTTCTAAGGAAGGCGACTTTGAGTTTTACCTCAAAAGTGACATGCCATCTGCTCAAATTATAGCTGTGTTGAAAGCACAGCGCAAAGATCCCAAAGAAATTGATGCCTTTATGGCCAAATATGAAACTGCTAAAAAACGTATTAGCAAACTTGTCAAAAAATTTGTTGAGAAAATTGAGCAACAATATGGACATCTTGATGTGCCTGAGTTAATCAAAAAGGGCATTAAATTTGCTGCCAAACACAACTTCACTGATGCCGAAAAGGAATCCTTCATTAGACACGTCTTGAAGGGTGAAAATGATGCTCCCTACGGTGTTTACCAAGATTTAAATCGTACTGAAATGTCCAAATTCTTGGGTTTCTCAACATACAACAGTGGTCAAATGTTAGAGATCAAGGCTACTGATCAACGCGTTTTAGATGAAATCGTTAGAAAGTACAACGAATCACGTTTCTTACACACAAGCATTAAGAACCAAGTTGTTAACTATCGCGACTGTGCACCAGAAGCATTAACAGGTAAGTATGACAGAACCAAGCACAATGTATCAATGCACATTCACCCCGTGTTATTCGCATTGTTTGTGCCAAAGGTTGCTGCTCTCGAACAACGTATGTTGTACGCCAACATTGGTCGTATGGTTGCTCACCGCGCACAACCATACATTAGAAATGTCAATATTTCAGATTCATACCTTCCAGGCGAATTAGAAGCCGATATGGAATTGGCATTGGATATTGCTCGTGATCCAAACAGTTTGGCATATTTCAGTGATGAACAACCAATTGCCAACTTATTGAAGAGATTCTTGATTCAAATCAAATTATGGCACAATGTGTTAAACTTACGTCAAGGTCGTTACTATTCAGTCAATGATTATGATGTTGATGATGGTGTTACAGGTTTACTCAAAATATTAAACTCATATGATTGGACCTTCTTTGACAGTCCAGATTTGTACCAAGTGCAAGATGAGGGAACAATTCTTAGAAAGTTATTAGCCGTCTTCTCACTCCGTCCATCATTTACACAAATAACTCCAATTTCCCCAATTTCTCCATTTGCCAACCGATCGGGATTAGGTCACTCAAATATTGCCAGCATCGCAAAAGCAACATTCATCAACACCCCCGTCGTTAACATCAAATTACCAACCGTTGTTTCCGGTGGTACAGCTGCCCCAGTTAGCCTAAGATCCGCATTATCCCAATCAGATTGGTATGTCGAGAACAGAATGTTAGTACCAAAACACAAATCCGTTATGTTCAGTAGAGATGTTGTCTTCTTCTATACTAACCGTAAATACCAAGCAGTTAACTTTGCTAACATGGATATGTCATTCAGATATGTGAATTTACCAATAACCCACACTAATGTCACTAGTATTAACGAGACTGAATTACACTTCCAGGATGTATTACCAATTGGCAATGAACGTTTCGAGTTAAGATCCGTCGTTGTTGTCCAAAAACCACAAGTTACTGGTCACGTGTCTACAGGATGCTGTGCATTTGTTGTACATAACATTTACCCAGCAAAGGCATATTATTACTACAATCCACAAGGTGCTTCATTCATGCAACTGGAAAGCAGTACTGGTGTATATGAGGAACCCAATCCAGTGAGCATAGTTATGGAACATGAGGTGCCCGTAGAAAAAGAAAGAACGCTTGAAACAGTTGGTTTCGTAGAAACTGCTCGCAAGTTCGGCACTATCTACATGTACACCAGAGTTACTGCCTAAACTGTTTTTCTAATTTGAATATTTTTAGTTATTAGATCACAACTGAAAATATATTTTATTTATTCATAGTATTGTATATATGAACGGTTATTGTTCAAATTCAGGTTATGCTGAGATTAATCCACAATTAAGATATAATAAGTCATTTGCACAATCAGATTCTATTTATGAAAAATCACCATCATTCGATAAATATCAGGAACAAATAGGAAAGAACCAATATGCAAATAGTGGAAATGATTATTATGATGGTGGTAATTCTTCATTAGCACTCAGAAGTGCAGGCATGAAAAATACTCCTGTTAGTATCATGTTTTTCTCGCCTGAAAATATTGCTAGAATACAAAAGAAAATTAAATCATCCATCTATTCTTTATCAGAGGGGAAATTTCGTTTAGATGTTGACCAAAATGAACAAGATTTAATCATTGTTATGCGTGCAGTATTTTTGCAACATGCAAAAAATCTTGACAAACATATTGTTCGACAAGTAAAAGCACTTAATCAACTATTATTGAATGAAATGATTCCCGATATTATGACTAATATTAAGCAATACTATGGTTATTTGAAAGAAATAAATGAACCACTGAAACCAATTGCACGTCCATTGAATGTTTCTGGGGCAGGGAGAAAAATGTTACCATCGATTACAACAGTTTGGGGATTTTGAAAAAAGACACAAACTGTTGGGCAAGTATGTAAAGACTTGTTCCAACAGTTTGGGGATTTTGAAAAAAGACACAAACTGTTGGGCAAGTATGTAAAGACTTGTTCCAACAGTTTGGGGATTTTGAAAAAAGACACAAACTGTTGGGCAAGTATGTAAAGACTTGTTCCAACAGTTTGGGGATTTTGAAAAAAGACACAATCCGATAAATAAAAACTTGTCAAATTAATCCTTGCGCCCAGATTGTAAAACTTTGTGTGTTCGTCTGCGAGATTGCTGTTTAACTTTTTTGGGTTCATTCATTAAAACAGCTGCTTTTGCAACTATTCTAAAACCTTTTTTGATGACTGATACGCTATGAGCTGTCCCAAGTGGAATAAATGTTAAATATGGGATAGTTTTTGAAATAATAATTTTTTCTCCATCTGCAGGTTCCATTATTAAATCACCTCCTTCTAAGTCTTCACTGGGAAAAACGGCCAATAAAGTTCCAATATGTGTGGCATGATGCGTAGTATCGGTATGTTTATCAAAAAATGATCCAACCGTGTATTTTAATATTTCAAAGTTTGAAAATGAAGCGGTTGACTTTACCTTTGCATCTTTTAACAATAGAGTCAAATTTTCTTTTTTAATGCATTCTGTTGGCCATGCTACACCACAAGATGCTTTTTGAGTTATTCTATATGTTTTATCAATAACTCTTTTTCCATCAATACCCATATCAGCTTCAACAAATTGATCATCCGATATGTTTCCAAAATTGGTACTAACCAAATTAGTTAAATTGTGTGTTGCAATTCGATACATATATGTTATTACCAGATTTTATTATTTTAGTATTCAACGAAAACTAAAATAATATATGTTTATTGTTTAAAAATAATATATGTTTCCAATAAATCGTCTTCATTCATGCTCGATTCATTTGGCTTGAATGTTTGCAATATTGGTTCTGCTTTAGAATAGTTATGTAAATCTGTATTGTTGCATGTGTCTTCAATGTATTCTGGGATTTCTAAATCAGGTTTGCCTTCAGATTTTGTTAATATTGTTACTAAACCCTCTTTAACACCCAAATATAAAACAAATTTATAACCACCATATCCATCTTCACGTACCACCAATTGTCCCTTGCCGAATGAGCGTTTGTCTTCTTTTCTGATATTTGCTATTTCACCTTCTTTCAAATATGTACCAACTCTATTGTGTATAAACATGTTCATATGTTTAACGATATATGAACCAATATCTTTTGAACTACCTGCCATTTTTCCACTTGCTACAATATCATTCATTATTCTAATTATTGATTCTGGTGGTCTGCATCCGCCGGTCGCTATGAAATCTGAACTGTATGCATTTGGATCCATTGCTCGAAGAAACATATTAAATGTTCTATCTTCTTTTTGGGCTTTATCTAATTTACAGAATCTTCCCATAAAGTCTCCATCTAATTTGAAATTTTGCTCTTTTGTTGATCCTATCAAAGTGGTTGGTTCTGATTGATCTTTTCTATCTGCAAAATTACTATCAATCATGACAAGATAACCATCATTTGGTATATAATAATCAATGTTATCTATTTTATATTTCCAAAAACTAGTTACAGGTCCTCTTAATGTTAGATCCTTAATAAATACATTATGTTCGACACTAAATTTATCAATACAAATACCTTTAATTTGCATAACATACAGTGCACTCATCAACTGGAATAAAACTCCGAGCCACTCTCTATCTGTGTGCATCCCCCGATTAATCATGCGTTTAATTTTTCCATCAATTTGATATGTTTTAGATGCCCAACCAAATAAATTATATGTTGGAGATTCTGTCATTAATACAAGTGCTTTTCCTAACCATGCATCCGGATTTGTTTCTATTATTTGATTGTCACCGTTTACATATTTAATTTTTTTAGTTGATATATCTGTATGTGGACCAATTACTTCACCTATAGGTTCAAATTTGACGTCATCTATAATAGTTATATCATTGTCCGGTTTTTTTACCACAAATGGCTTGCCATCGGGTCCTAGACGCGTACCATTATTATCAACTCTTATCATTGCTGGTTCAACTGGACCAGACGATTTTCTGTTACGTATTTCATTGATCTTGACAAAATTAACACCAGATTTTTCGGCAATAAAATAACCAAACATATTGACAAAATTGGGAGATAATTTGTTTTTCATTATTTGTTCTCTTAAATACTCGTAATATGCTATCTCTCTCCATTCATTGTATTCCGGGAATGATTTTTTATTATTTCGATTTACCATGAATGATCCTTCAGTCATTTTATATAATCTAATATTCACACCGGTTGAATCTTTTGCACATATTACATTGCCTCCAGATTCGTTATGTCTAATTGGATAACATGATCTATATATTAAGAAATCATCCGGCATGCCTTTGTATGGATTTAATGAAAATTTATATGTGTTGTATGGATTTAATTCATCCATTCTGACATGACTCAATATTGAATTACCTTCACCACTTAGTGATATATCTGTTCCATCCGAATTACTAAATATAACTGATCTGATAAAGTTATATATGGTTAATCTTTCGCTCAATGTATTAAGTGAGCCAGATAATGGTTTTGCTGGTAAAACATCTTCGTAAATAATGTTCATTGTCTCATGATTACCATTTGGACCACCAGCATTTATTTCATAATGTTTCACAATTGGAAATGATGGGGTTGGTAAAAATGGATGTTGATATGTATATCCCATTTGAGGTGGCATAAATGGATTTGGGGCATATACTGGCATAAAAGTAGTTGGATCAGTACCTTTCATCATTTCTTTTTGTGGGCGCGGTGGTGGGTAATACTGAAAATTAATAATTGGATTTGGTGGTTGACGAGGACCTTTTTCATCCATTCGTGAACTAAATATTTGTTTTTGTTCAGTTGGCATTGATGGATTGTTTCTGGGCTCCTGATACATTGGTATTACTTTTTCACCGCCCCCATTTAAAAAAAAAAATCATTTTTGTTTTTGGAATCTTTCACGAATCTAAATTCATCATCATTTCCCCCGCCCATCATGGGCATACCAGGGGGCATTCCCATTT
>Ga0214921_10008836_pt1 | contig 12913 bp, 11 predicted proteins | sample LL1505_MetaG_FD_177992 | JGI IMG/M metagenome (GOLD analysis project Ga0214921, IMG submission 177992) | Freshwater microbial communities from Lake Lanier, Atlanta, Georgia, United States - LL-1505 | ecosystem: Environmental > Aquatic > Freshwater > Lake | place: USA: Georgia | collected... | reverse complement strand
TTCAAGATCCTGCCCGCGGAGAGCATCAATTTTCGCCCTGGATTGGGTGTAGATGGCTTGGGCCTGATCGACCTTTGCCAGTGCCTTCGAGAGTTCCTCTTCAATACCGGCAGCCGACCACTCGGAGGGGTCGATATTATTGATATCAGCCAGCTGCTCACTGAAGATCTGGCGGGTTTCGTGCATTTGCTCTACTTCCTTGCGGCTCTGCGCTTCGGCTCTCTCAAGAATGACAACCCCACGGTGAAGGCTATCGCGGATTTCCTTTTGTCCCTGCATCAACTCCATCCGCCGTGTATTCAGCTCCTCAAGCTGCCTCTTACGGATTTCCAACTCTTGCTGTTGGCGCTGGAGGTGAATCAGTTCATGCTGACGTTGTTGGAGTTCGGCTCCCAAGCCTTCCAGAGGCCCGCCGGAAGGAAGTGGTAGATCCTGTTGATCTTCGGTTAGACGCGGCCGACTCATGGGATGTTGATCACTGTGCCGATCTTAAGGTTGCGGTCATCGAGACCTGGATTGGCGGCTTTCAGTTTGGCAATTTCTTCGTTCAGGTCGAGGGAGGCGGGGTAGTATTTTTTCGCCAATTTCCAAAGAGTATCTCCCTTACCAATTGTATGTTGTTTTGCTTCTGCGGAAGGTGCGGCGGCTTCTGCTGGAGCCGCTGGGGGAGTCGCTACGGGAACCGAGGGGATATCCGTTTTGGTTACTGGCTCTGCTTTGGCAACAACCGGTTTGGCCCCCGATTTCTTTTCCTGGGCTGCAGGTGTCGCAGGAACAACGGCAGTGGCTTTGGGTGGGGTTGCGGCTCCACCGATTTGTGAAAGCTGGGCCTCTTTGGCGGCCAAAGCGGCTTGGAGTTGGGCGATTTGCTGTTTGTAATCGACATTCTCTCTGCTCATTTTCGCGATTTCTGCGGCGTTCTGTGTCGGACTATTCGTCTGGAGCATGGAAAAGTCGGTTTTTGCCTTTTCAAGGGCAGCCACAACCTCTTCCCGTTCGGCGGCATTTGGCCGGGCTTCGAGATATTTTTGGTAAAAGTAAATGGCACTGATCTGATCTCCAAGTTTATCACCATAGAGAAGGCCGATCTGGTAGTAGGCCTTTACCACAGAAGGATTCACGGCAAGGGCTTTTTCATATTGCTTGATCGCCGCGGGGTAATTCAAATCCGCCACATCCTTGTTCGCTTGGCGGAAGTAGGGGTTGCGTTCGTCCTCGGCATCGGATCCAGGAGGGGCCTGTTGGCAGGAAGTGAGGGCAAGAGAGGCGACGAGGGCGGCCAGAATGGATCGGTTCATTTGCATAGAATGATCATGGAGAGGGGATTCCGCAAGCCAAGGCTTTGGCCTTGTTCGAACTCGGGGGACACTCAGGAGCCCTCCCGGATCAGGCGAATTTCGGTTTCACGCTCGACAAAAGTCCATTCAGGTTTTGATCTCAATTCTTGCAGCAAACGATCGAAGGCGGCTGATTCGGATGGAGCGAATTCAAACCAAGTCAGAAAATCGAAGGGTTGAGGTATGGCCAGGTCGCGGCAGTGATAGAGTCGCCGAGCAACGGCCGGAAGATATTTCATTCCAATGGCCGTGTGATGCGATTGTTCAGTGAAGATCCTTTGCCTCTCGTCTTGGGTCATGGACCACCATTGGGGGTTCTTGCGGATCGGGATCAAGGCGGCTCGGGTCGCTTCGGGGCGTCCCAGAACAGGCTGAATCGACTTAAGCTGATCCTTTTCCTGGCGATTGGTGTATCTCTCATGACTGGTCAATCCTTCCAAGGTCCAGACGGCAGGGACGGATGGATCCGGCGAACTCCCCTCCATGATTTGCAGTTTTTGGGCCAGGGGGAGGCCTTCTCCTGAAACCGCTCGGACTTCCTGAATGATCCAATCTCCCTTTTTCCCGGCGATAAAAGTGGAGAGTCTAGGGTTAAGGGTCATATCGTTCAGACAAACCTTACGGGAAATCCCATTCAATAAAACTATTTCTTAATGCTCTTTGTTGTGGCATTGTGAAAGTGAATTCCGTGAACCGGAAAGTTTTTGATCAAGGGGTCATAGCTCAGTTGGTAGAGCGCCTCAATGGCATTGAGGAGGTCTGGGGTTCGAATCCCCATGGCTCCAAAGAATGAATCGTTTGTTGTTAAAAGGCAGGCCTACCCAATCGGCAGATTTTCTCTATAAGAAATGTAGTGACCTCCAAGCTTCAGTTGATGAAGGGCAAGGTGGTGCTGATCACCGGCGCAACAAGGGGAATCGGTCGCGCCGGGGCCCTTGCCTTGGCTCGAATGGGAGCAGATCTGATTCTCGTGGGGCGGAACCCCAGGCGCCTAAAAGAAGTATCCGCAAACTGCCGGAATCTGGGAGCGGGAAGGGTTAAGGCCACGAGGACCGATCTGACTTCCCGTCGGCAGGTGGCATCTTTGGCAAAAAAACTAAATCAGGAGGAAATTCGGTTGGATGTTCTCTGGAACAACGCAGGGGGTTATTTCACTGAGCGGAAAAGAACCAGGGAGGGAAACGAGCGGACCTGGGCAATGAATCACCTGGCTTATTTCGATCTGACCCAGGCCCTTTTTTCTTTATTAAAAAAGAGCAGGGATCCGAGGGTGATCTGTACAGCCTCCGAGGCCCATCGGTGGGGGAGGATGCAGTGGAATAATCTACATGGGGAATCCCGTTGGGATGGCTGGAAGGCCTACTGCCTCACCAAACTGGCCAATCTTTTGTATGTGGCGGAACAAGGGAGGCGGCTGGGAAAATCAAAGATTAGGATTTGTGCCGTCCATCCTGGATTGGTCAATTCCGCTTTGGGGGACGAAAATCGAGGGGTGACAGGATGGGCTTTTCTTTGGCTAAAAAGACTTTTTGGAAAGACAAACGAGCAGGGGGCAGATACGGCCGTCTGGTTGGCGAGTCGAAAAGAGAAGCCCCAACAGGGCAGATATTATGCCTATCGGAAGGAAATTGTTCCGTCGTCAGCTGCACGCAACCACTCGGACGCAAAAAGACTCTGGAAAATCAGCGAGGTGACTGGATGAAGTTGAAAATTGGAACGTTGGAATTGGAGACGCCCCTCTGTCTTTCTCCCTTGGCAGGGTACACCAATCTTCCGTTCAGGCGTGTTGTCCGTGAATTGGGAGGATGCGGATTGGCGACGACTGATCTCGTGAATGCACGCTCCCTTTTGGAAAACAATCGGCGGGCCTTGGAACTGGTGGCGACATCGCCGGATGATCGTCCGTGGGCGATTCAACTTTTCGGAGCGGTGGCCACTGAAATGAGGGATGCGGCGAAGAAGTGTGAGGATTTGGGGGCGAACTCCGTTGATATTAACATGGGCTGCCCTGTACGGAAGGTCTGCAAGGTGGGTGGGGGGTCGGCCATGATGACCGAATTGGGCAAGACTGCGGAACTGGTGAAGGGGATGGTGGAGGGGGTTAAAATTCCCGTCACGGCGAAAATGCGGTTGGGATGGGACGAGAAAAATCTGACGGCCCCCGACCTAGCGAAAGCGCTGGAGGAGGCGGGCATATCGGCGATCTTTGTTCATGGGCGGACACGCCAGCAAGGGTTTGCCGGAAGGGTAAGTCTCGAGGGTATCGCATCGGTGGTTGCGGCAGTGAAGATTCCAGTCATCGGAAACGGGGATGTGACCACACCGGAGGGGGCGAAACGAATGATGGAGGAAACGGGTTGTGCAGGGGTGAGTGTGGGACGCGGTGCTTTTCTAAATCCATGGATCTTCCGGGCGACAGCACACTACCTGCAGAACGGGGAATTGATGAGCGAACCTGATTTTGAGGAGAGGGTCCGGGTCATGAGTCGGCATCTGGAGCGGAATATTGATTTCTTCGGAGAGGAAAGAGGGTGCGTTCTTTTTCGAAAAGTGATTCCTTGGTATGCGCGGAGATTTGGTCCTTCGAGCGAGTTCAAAAAGGCGGCGGTAAGAATTTCCAGTCGTTCGGACTATGAAAAGGCACTGAGGGAATATCGGGGGTGGCGAAAGCAGTTTCTGAATGAAAAAGGAGAGCTGCTGGAGAAGTTTGCGCCCTCGAAATTGCTGGCTGTTTTTGCCGGGGATGTGGATGTGGAACGATCGGAAATTCCTGTCCCCAAAGGCCCTGTTTCAAACTGGTAGACCGAGGTTTGACTCGAAGAGTAATTTCTTTAATGATCTTGTCATGAGCCAATCCAATACTTACTCCACCAAGAATGATCTTTCTGCGGACCTTCGAGGGAAGATGATCCCCTTATTGAATGCCCGTTTGGCTGACTCGATTGACCTTCAGACGCAATGCAAGCAGGCCCATTGGAATGTGAAGGGCCCGGACTTCATCGCCCTTCATGAGCTTTTTGACAAGATCAATGAGGATGTGGAGGAGTATGTGGATCTTTTGGCAGAGCGTGCCGTCCAATTAGGGGGAACTGCCGAGGGAACAATCCAGGCCGTGATCAAGGGTACAAGTCTGAAGGTTTACGGAGCGAAAGGCGGTTCCGGCCATGAGCATGTTCAGGCATTGTCGAATGCCCTGGCGGCCTATGGAAAACTTGTTCGTGAAGCCATTGATTCGACGGACAAGGCGGGGGACATGGATACGGCTGATATTTTCACGGAAATCTCCCGCGGGACCGATAAGTGGCTTTGGTTTGTCGAGGCCCACCTGCAGGCGGAGAGATAATTGAATCTTTTGGCCGTCACGATATTTCACCGGGAGCCTCAGGCGCTTTTCGCTTTGCCCCTTCCGCTGATTCTGGCTTTGGGTTTCGGCATGTATGGCATGCTCGAATTGGGGGTTCGGATCGGGAAAACGCATCTACGAAGCGGGCGGGGAAAGATTCTGGATACCTTGGGGGTGATTGATGGACCGATCTTTGCGCTTTTTGGACTCTTGATTGCCTTCACTTTTTCTTCGGCTCTTACTCGTTTTGATGAGCGGCGAAAGCTAATTGTTGAAGAGGCGAACGATATTGGGACCGCTTATCTTCGTCTGGACCTTCTTCCTCCAGCGGATCAGGAGCCTCTACGAAACTTATTTCGAAGTTACATTGATTCCCGAATTAGGACTTACGAACTGATTCCTGATATGCGGGCGGCTTTGGCAGAGTATGACCGGACGCAATTGATTCAGACCGAGATATGGAAGCAGTCGACCCAAAGCGTTGCGAAAAGCCCCAATACCTTGTCGGGAATGCAATTGCTGCCATCTCTCAACACCATGATTGATATCACCACCACCCGCACGGCTGTTCTTCAGTTTCATCCTCCCGTGGTCATTTATGGGATGCTGCTGGTGATGGCCTTGGTATGTTCGCTTCTTGTGGGGTACCAAATGGCGGCATTCGAAAAACGGAGTTGGCTCCATATCGTGCTTTTCATTATTTCCATCACTCTGACCTGCTATGTCATTCTCGATATCGAGTACCCCCGGATGGGATTGATCCGAGTGGACGCAGTGGACGGGGTTCTGAGGGATGTTCGAGAGGGGATGCGTTCGAACAAGTGACTACCAACCGCGACTGCTGATCGCGGTGACGAGATTTTGGGCGGCACTGATCGCCGCGGGGGGGAGCGCTTGCCGCTGTGATTCGGTCTGGTCGCCCTGGACGAAAAAGGTGGTGGTTCCTTTCACTTGGGTCGGAGGGATGATTTCCTTCTTTTCCTTCATGTTGTAAAGACGGTACTCCAAGGTGAGAATCAGCTGGTACTGAAGGGAGGTCAGGAACTGTTCGGTGGATTGCCGGATTGAGACGCGCTCGATTTTTTTGACGGTGATCTCAAGGGAGGCATCGCTCTCGTCCTTGCGTGCGTGACGAAAGGTGCCTTCTCGATCAATTTCTTGGAGAAGGGCATTCGTGACGATTCCAGGCACAGCCGTCTCGTCGGTTTCATTTTGAACGGTCGGGATATAAAGGACCCGGACGTCTGTCAGGCCCTCGGCTTTAGGGGTGCTCCCCATCTTGTAGCTTGCGCAGGAGCACAAAAGCAATGAAAGGAGGCTTAGCACGATACGGTTCATGGATTAGGCACTCTATCGGGTTGGGGTTGGGGATTCGATCTAAAACTGATTTTCGCCTTATTAGGGTCCGGGGCCTGTTGTTTTGCCTCTGAAATGCTTTCCTCAAGTGCCCGCTTCCGTTGGCGTGCTTCTTGCCCTTGGGGGGAGTCCGGAGTTTGGGTGATGACCTCATTGTAGTAGACTAGGGCTGCGGGATAATTGCCGCTTTTGTCGTAAAACCGCGCTACCGAAAGGGATCCTCCACTGAGGCGTTGTTGGAGGACTTGAATATTTTCAGAGGCCTGCTCCGTCTTGTCACTCCGCTTAAACCGAGCCAGATAATCCTGAAAAGCTTCGATCCCTTTTTGGGCGGCTGTTTGATCATACTCAGGTTGTCGGGCGGCCTTCATCCAGACGTAACCGATTTGGTATTGGGCATCGTCGATCAGGTCGTTCTTGGGATACTTGTCTAGGATATCCTCGTAAAACTTGACAGCCTCCGGCCATTTCTTTTGTTTTTCTCGGGCTAACCCGCAGGAAAATGTAGCAAGCGGGGCGTAGGATCCGAAAGGGGCGGAGCGGATGATCGTTTGATAAATCTCCACAACTTTATTCATATCGGCCGGCATCGGGATTTTCCACATCATCTGGTGCTGGCCGGCAAGATAGACATTTCCGATGGCGAACATCCGTTCGATGGCTAGATCCCAGTACTGATTGGCGGTCGATTCTTCTACGAGCTTCTTGTAGGCCTTGTAAGCGTCCCAATATTTGGCGAGATGCTCGTACATCTCCCCGACCTTGTACTGGGCTTCTGTTTTATGGAGATCGTCCGGGTTTTCTTTTACGAAATCCTGATAAATCTTCAGTGCCTGATCGAAGTACTTGATGGAATTGGCATTGGCCTCTCCGCCCCGCTGGTCTGTTTCGTCCCGGAGGCGTTTGGCCTCCATCTGTTTTTCTTTTCCAAGATTTCGGGCGGCCTGTGCGGCTTCCTTGTCCCCCAACTCTTCCGCCCGATCGGCTGAAGTGAACTGCTCGTCGGCATCCCGTTCGATCTGCTCAACCTGTTCGTAAGCCTTTCCGATGGTTTCCGCATTTTTTGCCGTCTGCAGGACATCCCCGGTCGTTCCGCGGTTCCCGAGAAGATCAGACTCCAGAGTAAAACCCTCGCCCGGGGTGTAAGTCCGAAAATTCAGGGGAATGGTGGTGCTACCTTCGGCTAGCCAGTTTCCTTTGGTGTCCAGATATCCCCAGGAGGGTCCCTGAGAGTCCCCGTTGACCAATCGGGAGCCAATTCGAACATGGGCCTTTCCATTCCGAAATCCGTTCTCCACCGCCTCAATTTTTGCCGTCGCGTCCTGACGTCCATCCGTGCCGACTCTCGATGGAGCCCCTTTTGTGGGTAGAGCGGATGAGATCAGAGCCTGATCAATGATCACCTTGCCTTGGGGATCGACAAAAATCCATCTTCCGCCGGTAAACTCATTATCCTCCCGTTTTCCACCTTCATTGACGGCGCCCAAACCTTGGGAAAAGGCCAAGACCTCGTCATACTTTGGAGGCACGGTGAAAACTCCCGTGCGATCGATATAGCCCCATTTGGCGTCGACCATAGCTCCGCACCGGTCCTCCGAGAAAAAATATACCTGCTCGAATTTCGGAGGAATCACCATTTCGCCTTCCTTGCTGACAAAGCCCCAGCGTCCTTCCCATCGAACCGGAGCCAATCCCTGTCTGAAAATTCCGGCATTGTCATATTTGGGTTCGATCAAAAACTTGCCGGAGCGGTTAATGAAACCCCATTTGCCGTTTTCTTTTACGGCAGCGGCTTGGTCGCTGAAAAGAAATGCATCCTCGAAGCGTGGTTCGATGACAAACTTTCCCTCCCCATTGATGAAGCCCCATTTGCCGTCCTTCTTCACTCCGGCAAGAAAGTCTGAAAAGGGAAGGGCGTTTTCATATTGTGGCTCAAGCACGAACTTTCCCGCTCGGTTGACATAGCCATACCTTCCCCACCAGGCTTTTTTAGGTTGAAGCTCAACTCCGCCGTCGGATTGGGCTACCCCCATGTTTCCCAAGGTGAGAAAGAGGATGCTCAGGACTGCGGTGAGACGACGGGCGGCTACATGTCCAAGTATCACTTGCAGAGGATTTTATCGGTCAACTGTAGGGCGTCAAGTTGGCCAAAAATAAGAGTGAGCCCATGGGGTGTTATGATTAGGATTCATCGATGCAAAAATCCTTGGCACTTTTTTTTGGTTCGGTCGCGTTGTTGGGCCTTCTCGGGAAGAGCGTCGGCGAAGAGATCAAGCCCGTCATGGAGCCACGAGAATTCACAGTGATGGTTTACAATGTGGAAAATCTTTTTGATGTAGATCGGGTCTCCTCGTACGACGACTACATTGAATCCCCCGACGATTCGAACAGTTATGGTCCAACAAAACTGCTTCGAAAGTTGAAGTCGGTCACAACGGTTCTGAAGAGTCTGAATGGAGGGATGGGGCCGGATGTGGCAATTTTGAACGAGTTGGAGGTCGATCACACTCCCGACTCCAATGTGCCCGACTTGAGGGAATTTCTTAAAAAATACGAAGGCACTACATACGAAAAGATGCTAACGACGGAACTGACCGATGAATTACGAGGTCTTCCGGTAGAGGCTTGGCTTCTTAAGGCCATGGAGGACGAGGGGCTGAAAGGGTACGTCTTTCTTGTGGGGGAGGTTCCTGGGAAGGCCACTGAGCATCAGGATGCGATCAAGACCGGCATCCTCACTCGGTTTCCTGTTGTTTCTTCGACGACGCATGAGACCCCATCGGCCCGCGGAATTTTGGAAGCAAAGCTTAAGGTGGGGGATTCCGCATTCATCGTGATGGGAAATCATTGGAAAAGCGGTGCGGGGAACCCGGCCATGGAAAATACCCGCCTCGGTAACGCGAAAACCGTGCGTGATCGTTTGGATCAGATTCTGCAGGAGGATCCTCAGGCGGATGTGATTCTCGGGGGGGACTTTAATTCCCACTACAATCAAGGGCAGAGATATCCTTTTATGACCAAAACAGCCCTGCAGGACATTTTAGGATCCCAAGGGGATGCCAAGGCTTTCGGGGGAACCGGAAAGCCCGATGTTTATAATTTGTGGTTCGATGTGGAACCCGAAAAACGTTACAGCGACGAATTCGGGGGGGAGTGGGGGACGCTGATGCAGTTGCTGGTAACCCGCGGATTGGGTGACGGAAAGGGAGTCGAGTATGTTCCCAACAGTTTTCATCAGGTTTTGGTTCCGGGGGTGAACTGTCGCGAGCCGTTGGGACTCCCTTGGCGTTGGACCAATTATGGCCCTGGTTGGGGAGCCAGCGACCATTTCCCTGTTGTGGGCACATTTCGGACTGCTGAGGGAGTTCGGACCGAGGCCAGTTCCGGGGCCAAAAGTTCATTACCCCAGAAAGAAGGCATGAAGATCGGGTACGACAAGATCGACCGTTCGAAACTGAGAAATGCCTCGGCTCTCAAAGATGCCAATCCGGAAGAGTTGGCAAAGGCCATGGGGGAAATCTTTGTGATCGATGGGACTCTTTCTAAAATCCGCCCCCTGGAGATTGAGGTCGACGGGAAACCCTATTCCCTTTTTTCCTATGACAAAAATTTGAAGGATGCGATTCGGGTGATGTCGAAAGGCAGTCGGGTGAAGATGCTCGGAGAACTGGGTTTTTACAAAGGCAAGTTGCAGTTCGTTGTCCAAGATCCGAGCTGGATCAAGTAGGATCAGGCCCTCCTTGATTCATGGGTGAGGCAACGAAGTCGGTTTTCGATTTCTGGTGTTAGCTGATCCCACTGGAACCGCCAGGACCAGTTTCCCTCTTCCCGGCCGGGAACATTGAGTCGGGCTTCCGATCCCAAGCCGAGAACATCCTGCAAAGGGTAGATGGCGGTGTGACAAGGGGTGCGGAGGGCGAGGTTGATCATGTCCCAATGAATCTGTGAGCCATCGCAGGAAAGATAGGTCCGGGCATGATGCTGTTCCTTGGCAATTTGTTCCGCGGTCCGGGTTGAGTCCAGGCCGGCCTCGCTTCGGTACCATCCTGCTGTCGTATCATTATCATGCGTGCCGGTGTAGCAAACTGTATTCAAGGGATATGTGGCGGGGGAAAAAGCGGGCCTAGGGGATTCCTCTCCGAAAGCAAACTGCAGAATCCGCATCCCCGGGTACCCGAGGCTGTCCCGCAGGGCATCCACATCGGGAGTGATCACCCCGAGATCCTCGGCGATGATGGGAAGTTCCCCGATTGCCAGACGGGCTGCATTGAAAAGTTTCTGTCCCGGTCCCGGAATCCATTTTCCATTTATCGCAGTGGGTTCATCCGCGGGGATTTCCCAGTTGGCTGCAAAGCCACGGAAGTGGTCGATCCGTACGATATCATAGAGTTCGAAGGAGGATTTTAAGCGCGAGATCCACCACGAGAAACCTTCTGCAGCGTGGTTTTCCCATCGATAAAGCGGATTTCCCCAGCGCTGCCCGGTTTGGCTGAAGTAATCGGGGGGTACTCCAGCGACGACCGTCGGTTGCCCGTTGGCTTGGAGAAGAAATAAGTCCGGTCGGCACCATACATCCGCGCTGTCGTGAGCCACAAAGATGGGGATGTCCCCGATGATAGAGATCCCTCTTTGTTTTGCCTCGTTTCGGAGGGAGTCCCACTGCCGGTAGAAAAGAAATTGGAGAATCTTGGTTTGCCGAATTTCGGCGCCGTGTTTCTTTTGGGCCGATCGAAGTGCAGAGGCCTCCCTCTTAATAAGGGGAGCTGCCCAGCTGACCCAAGGGCCGCCACCGTGATGTTTTTTTAGTGAAATAAAGAGGGCAAAATCTTCCAGCCAAAAAGAGCTTTTCTCTTCAAATGCAAGAAAAGCGCTTTGGAGGGATGGGGAGGCGCGTTTTGTAAAAGAACGGGCGACTTTTTCCAGAACTTGGGTGCGGGCAAGAATGGCTGGACCGTAGTCGATCCGATCCTCGGGCAGAGCAGGGAAAGCCTTCAGGTCTTCTTCTTTGAGAAGGTTTTCTTCCCGAAGCGCATCGAAAGAAATGAGCATGGGATTTCCTGCAAAAGTAGAAAGGGTCTGATAAGGGGAGTCGGCGTAACCGGTGGGGCCCAACGGAAGAACCTGCCAGAGCTTTTGCGACATGGTGTTGAGGTGAGCCAACCATCGCCGGGCTTCGGGACCGATTTCCCCCATCCCGTATCGTCCTGGGAGGGAAGTCGGATGAAGTAAAATTCCCGCCGATCGTGAAAAGGTCATCCGCGCAGAAAGATCCAGCCCGTCAGGGCGAGGATGGGTAAGAGAATCGGCAGGGTGAAGCGAAGGATGTAGCCAAAGAAGGAAGTCGTATGAATCTTAGAGGAGTCCGCAATCGACTTCACAAGTAGGTTTGGACCATTGCCAATATAGGTGGCGGCTCCGAAAAAGACGGCACCCAAAGAAATAGCGGCAAGGGTTGCGGGATCTTGGAGGGCAAAGCGGGCAACTTCGGGCTGATCGAAAAGATGGAGAACAGGCTCATGCAAATTCAAAGCAAGAGTGAGGAACGTTAGGTAAGTGGGGGCATTATCAAGAAACGCTGAAAGAGAGCCTGTCATCCAATAGTATTGGAGATTGGAGGGGTGCCCAAGGTCATGAGCGGAAGCGGTGAGGAGGTGGATTACAGGAATCAGGGTGGCAAAAATTCCGAAAAAGAGCCAAGCCACCTCTCGAAGTGGTTCGAAGGAGAATCCGTTTTTCTTTCGGATGGAGGGGGAAGTGAGGCGGTAGGAAAGCAAGGCACTGATCACCATGATGCCATCCGAAAAAAACCAAGGGGTCCCCCATCCTCGGATGAGTACGGCAAAGAGGATGACTCCCAGGAAAAGACCATTTTTCCATCCTTCGATTTGAAAGGATTCACGCCCTGCCTCTTTTTCCTGAATATTCTTTGAGGCACGGGCAAAGTTTCTGCGGTCGAAAAAGTAGAAGACGGTGAGAGTCAGGCTGATGACAAAAAGCCATTCCAGCCAAAGATGTTGCAGGGTCCAAAAGAAGGGGACTCCGCGAAGGTAACCCAAGAAGAGGGGGGGATCCCCGATAGGGGTGAGGCATCCTCCGATATTGGCGACAACGAAAATAAAGAAGACAATGTGGTAACCGGTGATGCGGTACCGGTTCATCTGAATCCAAGGGCGGATGAGCAGCATGGCGGCTCCTGTTGTGCCGAGAATGTTCGCCAGAATCCCACCGATCATCAGGAATATAACATTCCGGAAGGGGGTGGCCTCTCCCGCAACGCCGATTCGGATGCCGCCGGAGACTACAAAAAGTGATCCAATCAGGGACAGAAAGCTGATGTATTCTTCCAAGCTTGCGAGGAGAGGAGGGCGGTTTTGGATGATCAAGAGGTAGTAGGCAACCACGATCAGCGCCAAGGTGAGGCTGATAAAGGGGTAGTAGCGGTGCCAGATGCGGGCAGCGAGAAGGGGGCCCATGGCGATGCCAAAAATCAGGAGGCCAAAAGGGGCCAGAAGCCAGAGGGGAGGAGGGGCAGCCATGTCCATAAGAGCGAGAACCATCCTTCTTGGATGCAGGGAGTTAATACCAGGGTCAAGCGGGACTGATTCTTGCCAGACATTCTTGCCCTTCCCAAAAGGCTCTCTAGGTTCATCCATGTCGATGAGCACCAGTGAACTTGGCTATAACTCGAAGGTGGAGGGGAACGTGGTTTTGACCACCCTCGATGCAGCGATGAACTGGATGCGGAAGAATTCCCTTTGGCCGATGCCGATGGGGCTCGCCTGTTGCGCGATCGAACTCATGGCATCCGCCTCCACCCGCTTTGATATTTCCCGATTTGGGGCCGAAGTGATGCGGTTTTCGCCCCGGCAGTCGGATT
>Ga0214921_10008835_pt1 | contig 12913 bp, 12 predicted proteins | sample LL1505_MetaG_FD_177992 | JGI IMG/M metagenome (GOLD analysis project Ga0214921, IMG submission 177992) | Freshwater microbial communities from Lake Lanier, Atlanta, Georgia, United States - LL-1505 | ecosystem: Environmental > Aquatic > Freshwater > Lake | place: USA: Georgia | collected... | reverse complement strand
AGGCGCTGCGACTAGTGGGCAAAACTCTGTTTTTGATGCTGCAAGTTCTGGCGCATTTACTGGACGTATTGTTGCACTGGGTGGTGGAGGCGGCGGTTCAACTCAGTCACCAAGCACAGCGGGTTCTGGAGGTTCTGGTGGTGGCGGAGGTCAAGCGACAACCGTAGGTGGCTCTGGAACATCAGGACAAGGAAACGCGGGCGGCATTGGCGGGGCAGCTTATGTCGGAGTAAATTACCCAGCGGGTGGTGGTGGTGGTGCAGGGACTATAGGTTTAGGCCCATCAAGTACGACAGTTGCCGGTAATGGTGGCGCTGGAATTGCCTCTGACATTACTGGAACACGTGTTGTTTATGCGGGTGGTGGCGGCGGCGGTAATGCTGATAATGCTGGTACAAAAGGTACAGGCGGCGTTGGCGGCGGTGGAAATGGTGGTGGCGCTCCTGCTGCAAGTGGGTCTACAAATACTGGCGGTGGCGGTGGCGGCACAGGGAACGGCAATACAGGCGGGGCAGGTGGCTCCGGTATCGTAGTTATTCGCTACCCCGGTTTCATTCAGTATTTCACTGGCGGCACGGTTACTTGCGTAAATAACTTTGTTGTTCACACTTTTTTATCTACAGACACTTTTGCCCCAAGAACAACTCCATTGGTTCTTGCTACGTTTAACACAGAGGCATTAATTGTCGGTGGTGGCGGCGGTGGTGGTGGTTCAGCCGGAGGCGGCGGCGGTGCTGGCGGTTTCCTGTCTTTCTCCGCTGTTGGGATTATTGCTGGAACTGCTTACACGGTAACAGTTGGAACTGGCGGTGCTGGCGGAACAGGCTCTTCCTATCAAGGTACCCAAGGAACAAACGGCAATAACAGTGTTTTTTCAGGTTTTACTGCTACTGGGGGTGGGGGCGGTGGAGCATCTGGCCCCGGTGGCGGAACTGCTGCATTACGACCGGGATTAAGTGGAAGTTCCGGTGGTGGAGGCGCTGGTAATGACGTTACGATTAATAGCGGAGGCGCTGCAATAGCAGGGCAAGGCAACGTCGGCGCAAGTAATGGGACTGTTTCTTCCCCCTACCCGTCTGGAGGTGGCGGCGGTTCAGGTACACCGGGATTAATTGGGGCTGCGTCGCAGTCTGGCAATGGCGGCACCGGCAAACAATCAAGTATTACAGGGACTGCTACTTTTTATGCTGCTGGCGGTGGGGGTGGAGCTAGTATTCAAGGGTCTGCTTCTGGTACAGGAGGAAGCAGTATTGGAGGAAACGGGTCTACTGCATCAGTAGATGCAACCCAAGGGGCTGTTAATACCGGAAGCGGTGGTGGCGGTGGTTTAAATACTGTTGGAGGGTCTCTTATTAATGGGGCAGCGGGTGGAGTTGGGGTGGTCATTCTTGCCTACCCGTCTACCTACCCAAGCATCACTGCAATGACATCCTCATTGGTGTGTAACGGAACGACTGGGCCTTCGGTGCCAACGCCCGACACGGCGAGTCGCGCTGGGTATAAGATTTACAGATTCACATCTGGAACTGGAACGGTAACATGGTAAATATTGAAAAACCCGAAGACGGGAACGAGTACATCTGGGATGAAGAGAACCAAGTGTGGGTTCCTGTTATCTCTTGTGTAGTCGAAGTGACTGGAGTTGCCTGCGAAACCGAGGTTTAAACTGTGGCTGCGGCTTTCAGTATTGCGTTTGACCCAAGCGCATTTGAAGCCGAGTCTGGAGCGTTCTTAACCGGTGTTAGCGCTGCAAGCTCGACTGGCAGCGCCCTGGCGGTTGACACCACTGGTACTTTTGATTCCGGCGCATTCGCCGCCGACGGATTTAATGTCAATGCACTGACTGTTTTTGGCGCATCCGCCCGGTCGTCGGTCGGCTCTGTCACCGTCAACGTTGGTTTTACCTTCACCGTTCCTTCGGTATCTGCTAACGGGTCAGCAGGTAGTGCAACTGCCATTGGCGCGGCTCTAGCGGCCCCCGCAGGAGTCTCTGGTTCCGCCAGCATTGGCACCGTCTCAATCCCTGTATACGCGTTCCCAACCGGGGTTTCAGCATCCGTTACGCCGGGGTTAGCGGCGGTCATTGGGACTGATGGCGCATTCGACGCCGGCGCATTTAACTCCGATGCGTTCTTTGGTAACTCAAACGTCACCAATGGTGCTGGAGCGTCTGGTCAGATTGGCACCGTTACGGTTGCGCATGGCGCAGTAGTAACGCTTGGAGGTACCTCGTCAACGGTCACAGTTGGTACGCCAATTGTTTCTGGCGGGTCGTTAGTAACGCTCGTCGGGGTATCTGCCACCGGCACGATCTCCACATCAGTCAACGTATTTGGCGGAACGGTTGGATTCGGAGCGTTTCCCGGTGTCACCGCAAGCCCTCCAAGCGCCTCGGCGTCGGCGTTGGTCATTGCTAGTGGCGCAATACCAGGAGTCGCTTCTTCGACCGTCCAGGCGGTGCCATCGGTATCTAGATCCGTGTCCGCAGCGGTGCCGGGAGCTTCTGTTGGCGCTGTATCTGTCACTGTTTCTGGCAGTGCCAACATCAGTGCTGCCAACTCCCCCGTATTTGTTACACCGCCCCAGACAGCTTTATCTGGTCTTCTGTCCGTCGAACTGCCATCCGTTACGGTTGGCGTCATTTCTGCAAGGGTTAGCTCCGGAGCGACGGTAGCGCTCCCATCTGTTGGCGTACAACCGGTCCCGGGCTCGGCAAGCGGCACGGCGTCGGTTTCTAAGCAGATCGCTGGGGTCAGGGTTTACCCGCTTTATTCTGGGCCACCAGGATCCACCGTCGTTGTTGTTGACGTCGCCGGGGTTTTGTCGTCGAGCGTCTCGGCAGTAGTAAACCTTGGGATCTCAACGTCCAGAGCGTTGCCGGCGGTGGCTGTAAGTGTCATTGCGGCCACCATACGGTCAGACAAAGCTCCTGACAGGATTGTGTACGTATACAAAGAGTCCCGATTGGCGTACGCGTATCTTGAAAACAGACAGGTCGCCGTTGCAAACGAAGACCGTATTACAGTTGTCGAGAGGGTTGCATGAAAAAGTTTGACAAAGATCCAAGCGCAGTCTTGGATTACACGGTTGATTGGAGTAATTGGCTGGACACCGCCGAGACGATTACCTCCAGCACCTGGACAGCAGACACCGGCTTGACGATTGTTAGCTCCAGCCGCACAACCAATAAGTCAACCGTTTATCTGTCTGGCGGGACGGGTGGCGAGAACTATCTCGTCTCAAACACGATTGTCACTTCGGCCACTCCGACAAGAACTGATCGACGAACCATTAAGATAGCGGTCAAAACCAGACCGGCATGAAAAATCTTAAACCCCGAACGCCCGCTTAGCGGGTTTTTTTTTGCCTAATGGTTTTATATGATTGATTTAAACGAGCTAGACAAACAGTTTTCCATGCACGAGGTGGTTTGCGCCGAACGGTGGAAGGAAACCATTCTTCGTATTAAGCGGCTAGAGCAAATCTTGATTGTGACGGCGGGTTCAATCTGCATGTTGCTTATTGGGTTGCTGACAAAAGGTCATTAGGTGTAAACAATGGAATCCATTGACCACTTATTAAAATTTTGGCCGGTCATCGCAGGGTTAATAAGCGTTGTCATCGTGCTTGCACAGCACCACCAGCGCACTGCCGTGCTTGAGGAAAAGGTAAAGGTCTTATTTGACTTGTACAACAAGTTCAAGGGGAAGGATTGATGTTTGATTTACTTAGCGGCGGATTGCTGGGTTCCTTGTTTGGCGGGCTCTTTCGTCTTGCGCCAGAAATCCTCAAGTTCATGGACAAAAAGAACGAGCGCGGCCATGAGTTGGCGATGTTTGGGTTGCAGACGGATCTAGAAAAGATGCGTGGTCAATTCAAGATGGAAGAGAAATACGTCGATCATTCCATCGCGCAGCTAGACGCCATCAAGGAAGCGTTCAAAGACCAGTCGGAGACTTCCAAGGATGCCGGCTGGTTTGTGTCAGCCATTTCCGCTCTGGTGCGCCCCGGCATTACTTGGGCGATCTTTGGCATGTATGCGGCAGTCAAGGTTTGCGCCCTCGTGATGGCGTTTGACTCTGGTGCCAAGTGGTCTGAAGTCATTGTCCATTCTTGGGACAGCGACGACTTTGCAATGTTGAACATGTGTTTGACCTTCTGGTTCGTCGGGCGCTCGATTGAGAAGTACCAAGGCAAATGACTTCTGACGCAATTGTCCTGGCTGGCAACCTGCTGGTGAAGCCCTTTGAGGGGTACGCCAAACGATTGCCAGATGGTGGCTGCACGTCTTATCCGGACCCTGGGACGCGTGGAGATCCATGGACCATAGGTTGGGGTTGCACGGGTCCTGACGTCGTTCCTGGGACCGTCTGGACGCTGGAGCAAGCGCAAGCGGCGCTGGATAAACACCTTCTCTTCTTTGCCTCTGGCAGTACGAAGATGTCCCCTTCCCTGCTCTCTGAGCCACCCCGACGATTGGCAGCGGTGATCTCTTTTACCTACAACGTAGGTCTTGGGAATTACCGGGTCTCGACGTTCAAGAAGCGCATTGACGCCAAAGATTGGGCAGGTGCCCAGGAAGAGATTTGCAAATGGAATAAAGCGGCTGGCAGGGTCATGCCCGGGTTGACCCGGCGCAGACGCGCTGAAGCGCAATTGTTGGGCTAACCATGATCATTCGGATGTCTGACTTCTTGGGGATGGCTCCACAGCTAAACCCCATCAACATGGACCAGCGGCTTTCGCAGAACGCTGTCAACACCAAGGTCATCTATGGAAACCTGCGCCCTTGGAATGCATTGGGTGCGACCGGCGGTCTGACCAAGTCATCTGGGGTAATCAAGACCATTTACCGATGGGGTGAAAATCAAACGTCAGAGGACAACTACTGGTTTAGTTGGACGACTGACGTTGATGTCGTCAGAGCGCCAATTGATGGTGACACCACTGAGCGCACTTACTTCACTGGAGATGGCGCTCCCAAGGTCACCAACAACAGTTTAACGCTGCCGGGATTGTCAATCACCTCCAATGGCCAATATGTGCCATCAAGCGGGGATGGGAATGGGACCTATCCGAGTAACTCATATCTTCTGGGAGTTCCGGCTCCTACAACAGCTCCTGTGGCAACGGTAACCGGCACCGCAACCAACGCTGCGGATGTGGCGCTCAGTGTTGCGTACGTCGTCACTTACGTGACTTCTATTTACGAAGAGTCAGCGCCGTCAGCGCCGTCAAACGTTGTCAGCTACAAGCTTGGTCAGACAGTCAACTTAACAAACCTGCCGTCCGCCCCGGATGGCAACCGACTGATCACGCTGAAGCGGATTTATAGGTCGAACACTGGTTCCAAGGGGACGGCTTACCAGTTTGTGGTCGAGCTACCGGTGGCAACCACGTCGTATTCCGACACCAAAGACTCAGCAGATCTTGGCGAGACAGTAGCTACCTGGGGCTGGTCTGAACCACCAGCGACCATGCAAGGGTTAAAGCTCTTGGCCAACGGGATTGGTCTTGGGTTTTCAGGCAACACGCTTTACCCATCTGAGCCGTTTGCTCTCTACGCCTATCCAGTGGCGTATCAACTGTCTACTGAATCGCCAATCGTTGGGATTGGCGTATTCGGGCAGTCAGCGTTTATTGGAACCAAGTCAAACCCATACGTAGTGACTGGTGCCGCGCCGGAAAGTTTGTCGATGATCAAGCTGGAAGCAAAACAAGCGTGCGTCTCCAAGCGATCTATCGTTGAGATGAACGGTGGCGTTGTCTACGCATCTCCGGACGGGCTATTCCTGGTAAACGGTAATGGCATCTCCCAGATCACTGCAGGGTTGCTGTCTCGGGAGGACTGGCAAAAGTACGTGCCGTCTTCGATTCACGCCTATGAGATTGACGGACGCTACATCGCGTTCTACGACACCGGCACGGTTCAAGGCGGCTTGGTGTTCGACTTGTTCAGCACAACTCCCAGCTTTACCAAGGTAGATTTTTATGCAACGGCTGGGTACTCCGACCGGTTGCGCGACATCCTTTACCTGAAGATACCCTCGACCACGACAGTCCAGAAATGGGAAGGCGGGTCGTCGAACCTGACATTTACTTGGCGGTCTAAAAAGTTCAGAGCGCCACGCCCGATGTGCCCCGCCGCTGCGCGGATTGAGGGGACGGGTTACCCGTTCACATTCAAGCTATACGCCGATGACGTACTGAAGTTCACCAAGACGGTAACAAGCGCCGCCGCATTCCGATTGCCCAGCGCTTACAAAGCGCAGATCTTTGAGATGGAGTTCTCGGGAACCGGGCAAATCAATACTGTGATGCTTGCCGAGTCTTTTGAAGAGCTAAGGAACGTCTGATGGCTGACGTCAATATCACCGTCACTGACGTCAACCTGTTTGATGCAGAGACCTCCCCACCGACCGGTGATGGCCCCAAGATTCCGTCGATCCCGGTTTTCTCAAACGACCCTGGCTCACTGCGGATTGCGCTAGATAAGGTCAAAGAAACCATCGATATCCGAGAGGGGCGCATTGGCAGCAAGTTCGACAAGTACATCACTTGGCGTGATCTGTTCCAGTCGGGGATCACCCAGGTCACCTTAAACGGTGTCTCGTACCGGACCAACGCCACCGCTCCATCTGTTGCCGTGGCAACAGACGAGGTCAGTTTTGCGCCGCCCCCAGCTCCAACGGGGTTTACCGCTACTGGGGGGTTCACTCTCATCCAACTGCAGTGGACGGATCCTCAGACCCTTTATAGAAACCATTCGTACACAGAGGTTTGGCGTAGCACGTCTAATAACCTTGGTACGGCGGTCATGCTTGGGACAAGCTCTGGGCGCTTCTACGTGGATTCGGTTGGCAACGCAGTCACTTATTACTACTGGGTCAGATTCGTCTCCACAGCAGCCGTTAAAGGACCCTACAACGCTACTAACGGGACGTCCGCAAGTACTTCGCCTGACCCGGCGTTTCTAATCTCATTGCTGACGGGGCAGATAACCTCCACCCAACTTGACAACACGCTCACGTCAAGAATAAACCTGATCGACGGCAACTCTTCGGTAACGAATTCTGTCAATGCGCGGGTGGCGGCGGTTGGCTCAAGGATCGACACACTTCAAGGACAAGTAAGTGAATTAGCTGGAACCCCAGCGTATTCCAGCGGCACAACCTACGCCACCAATGCCTTGGTCACCTACAACGGCGGTCTGTACAGGGCAAGACAAAGCACTACTGGGAATCTTCCGACCAATAATACGTACTGGGAAAAGATTGGCGATTACACATCGCTGGGCCAAGCAGTCGCTGTCAACTCCGCGAGTATTACTCAGCTAGTTACCGATCTATCTTCCGAGATAAGTGCCAGAACAGCACTGGCTTCGCAAGTAAATAACGCTGCCACTGGGCTGGCGGCTACACAAGCTACGCTGACAAACGACTACTACACAAAAGCAGCCGCAGACACCGCTACTGCTGCCGCAATCACCGCCCTATCGTCGAGCATTAATATTGGTAACTACGTTACCACTTCCACTCTAACCAACAACTACTACACGACCGCGAATACCAATAACGCCATCTCAACGGCGATAAGCAATCTAGCAACTACATTCAACAATACCCTTACCGGGTACACGAATACAGCCACTCTAAACTCTAACTACTACACCAAGACAGACGCAAACACGGCAATAAGCAACGCTACTACAAATCTCGTATCCAGCAGCACCCTAAATAATGCGCTCGGCTCGTATACAACCACAGCCGCTCTGCAAACCAATTACTACACAAAAGCATCTGGGCAGTCACTGGAAGGGCAGTACACGGTTAAGGTCGACTTAAACGGCTACGTGTCAGGGTTTGGTCTTGCTTCAACCGCAAACAACGCCACGGCTTCCAGCAACTTTGCTGTTCGCGCCGATACTTTTTATATTGCAAATCCAACGGGTCCTGGCATTTCGCCATCGATGCCGTTCATAGTAAGAACAGCGCAAACCACCATTAATGGAGTAAATGTTCCGGCTGGCGTATACATTACTGAAGCTTTCATTGCGAACGGGACGATCACAAACGCCAAGATTGGCGATGCAGCGATTGATAACGCCAAGATTGCAAATCTCGACGCAGCCAAGATTACTAGTGGATTCATCTCGGCAGACAGAATCCAAGCCGGGACTCTAGACGCCAAGATTGCAAACATCGATGCCGCAGTTATCGGCTCTGGGACGATCACAAACGCAAGAATCGGTGACGTTTCCAGCACCAACTATTCGGCTGGATCTGCCGGGTGGAGAATCGCCAAAGATGGCAGCGCCGAATTCAACACGGGGACCTTCCGGGGAAATCTAACGGTTGGGTCATCACCCGCTGTCAGCGGCACCACCATGACTGGGAGTGGCGGAACAATAAACAGCGGGGGCAATTTTGCCCTTGGCAATGCAACAACAAACATTACGTTCAACGGCACAGTCCTGACACTTAATGGAAATATTGTTGCCACCAACAGTATCCAATTGAACGCCGTCTCAGGATCCGACGTCTACAACGATACGAGCACAAAGGTTTCTCCTGCCGCAGTCGGAACGGGATACAACTATTTTACTATCGCAACACTTTACTTTGAGAGTTTTGGTAACAAGGTCATTGTCGACTCAAAAGCGGTGTGCTCGGTTTATAGTCTTTCTGGGACAAGCGGATCTCAAACTTTTCAGGTGGCGCTGTTCGTAGACGGAACAATAGTAAGTTGCGCAAGCGAACAAAAGCAGCTTGCGGGCGATCCTTACGTATTGCCAGATGGATCAAACCTGGCGTACTTCCAAGACATTCCTTTGCCGACGTTTGTTTTCACGCCGAACACCAATGTCCATACGTATCAGTTGAAGATAATATATTCCAAGACGGGTGGGGCTGGTAGTTATTATGTGGCAGCTAAGAACGTATCTATAAAAGCCGTGGAGTACAAGCGTTGAAAAAGATTTGGGTAGTTAACGCTAATACCGGGGTTATTGAGGCGTCTGGCTCGGTGTCGGAAAGTACCGACATGACAGGACATATCCCTTTGGGTTCGCTGCTAGTGGAAGTTCCCCCAAATTCTGACACACAAATATGGCGGGATGGTGCCTGGGCGGATTGCCCAACACGTCCTAGTGAAAATCACCTGTGGGTCGATGGGGCATGGCAACTCAATGCTCAAGTAGCGGCAACAACGCTTCGTCGGAAGAGAGATTTACTTTTAGTGAAATCTGATTGGACCCAGCTTCCAAATGGCCCCTTGACTTCAGAGCGGCAAGCCGCGTGGGGGATTTACCGCCAAGCACTAAGAGACATCACTTCTCAGCAAGGGTATCCATTAGAAGTTGTTTGGCCCACGGCCCCGGAATAATGACATTTGATCCTTTAATTTATCGACAGGCGGAAATCTCTTCGATTGACGGGCATCTTGTTTCTTGTTTGTCGGTCGATGAGTACGTTCAAGCGTTTGAGGGCTTTGAGACGTTTCCAATTATCCATAATGGGAAGCAAGTCGGTGGTGCTGCGATGCGTGGGTTTCGCTTCCACATTGCGGTACTTCCAGAATGTCGCGGGATGGTTGGACGCCAGATTGTTAAGGCAATCAACTGGGGTCTGGATATCAGCAACCCGTTCATCGCTTCTGTTAACACACTGAACACGGCTGTCTTGGGTCTTGTTCGCCGAATGCCAAATGAATTGATCTATGAGTTTGGCGACACTCAGGTTTATTTGATTCGTCGGGAGATTTGACTATGGGATTCGTTAGAGACGCCATCTTTGGCAAGCCACCGCCACCGCCGGATTACTCATCCATAGCCAACTCCAACAAAGAGATTGCTCAGGAGCAGATTGCGCTTGCCCGGGAACAGGGCATCGATGCCAAGGCGGATCGACAGCGTCTGTTGGACCTGACACAGGAGTCAAACACCCGCCAGCAAGCAATTGCGGATGCGCAGGAAAAGCGATCCCAAGAGTATTACGACGATTACAAAACGAACTATGCGCCGCTGGGCCAGAAGCTGGCCAAACAGGCGGATGAGTTCAGCACCGAGGCGGCAAGAAATCGTATTGCTGGGCAAGCTGGTGCGGACGTCGCCCAGGCGTTTACCAACGTCGAAGGTCAGCAGCTTCGTAGCGCGGCTCGATACGGGATTGGCAGACCAAACGCCAACTCATTTGCCGCTGTGAATAATCAGATGTTGGCTAACAAAGCTGGCGCGATTGCAGGTGCGCAGACCAACGCTGGGTTCGCCGCAAGGGACCAAGCGACGAACATGCTGACCAACGCGACAAACGTTGGCAAAGGTCTGCCCGGGTTTGCTCAGGGCGCTTCTGCTTTGGCTTCTGGTGCCAACTCGGCTGGCGCGGGCGCGGTGATCTCTGGGCAGGGTGCAATTAACCAGACCGCCATGGTGCCAGTGTCAACCTACGGCGCTGCTGTGGGGTCAAACAACGCCGCTGCAAACATCCTGAACACTGGGTTCAGCAACCAGTTCAATAACTGGGCGACTCAAGGTCAGCAAACTGGGGCAATGCTTAATTTTGCTGGAGCCATGTTGGGCGGCAGAGCCAATGGCGGCTACACGACCACCAATGACTACGGGGTCAAGGGCTTTGGGTCTGCTTACTCGGATGGCGGATCACACAAGGGACAAGTTCAAGGACCTGGCACGGGGATCTCTGACGACATTCCTGCTCGTTTGTCCAATGGCGAATACGTAATCCCTGCTGATGTGGTTAAGCGTAAGGGTGTTGAATTTTTTGACAAGCTGCTGGAGAAGTACCACATGCCAGCCGCTGAACAGCAACGTCGATATGGCATTGGAGGTCGGTGATGGCAAACCCTTATGACTTTACAAGCGGGTACCTAGCCGCAAAAGAGCTTAAAGAAAAGCGCCAACAAGCTGAAGAGATCAAGGCGTACAGACAAGAAGCTTTAGAGCAACAGCGCCAGGAAGCGTCAGACACCTCTAAAATAAGGAATAGACTGGCTGCTATTCAAGAGAAAGATGCAGACAATAGGGGCTCGCATTACAACCGATTGGGATTAGAGGGTGATGCAAGAATCAGAGAGATAAATGCGAGGGCGGACAATCTAATTGAAGATACCGCCCTGCTTCGTCGTTTTACGAATTCCACCCAGGCTCAAAAACTTTTTGGTGCGTTTTTTAGTTCTGGAGAAGCTATCGGTGGCAGTCAGACATCTGGAAATAAAGCCAGATCATTGGCCCCGTTTTCCGGTGATTACAGTCTCACCTCGCCTTCGGCAATAAAAATTGGGTCGTCGTATCCTTTGTTGGAAGCGGCACCGCCTCTTGTTAACGAAGACATTTCTCCCACGCCTCAAGATTATTTGGGCAAAGCCGACGGCACACCGGGCGCGGTTGACTTAGATCGAATCTCTGCAATTCAAGCCGCCAGCGATCAGCCACTTGACTCGCTGTCTAGTGACGACCGGCTTGAAGCCATACCGGTTGCTGGCGTTCAGGCAAGGAAACAAAGGGTTAATGCTCCGAGTTCCCCCGCTAACGCCGCAAGCGCACCACCAGATGCGCAAGCTTCGGGAGAGCAGGTCAAGACTCCGCTAGAGACAGTGGCGCAACTCGACCCCCGTAGAGCAGCTTCCATTACAAACGAAGTTTTTGGGGCATCAAAGAAAGAGTTCAATCAAATGCTTGGGGCGTTTGGTGTGTTGAATGTGGTTCGTGGCAAGTCCACCCCTCAGAGCTTGCTTGAGATGACCGCGGCAATGGACACCCTGCGCAAGGAGGGTGTCGAGAAAGGTGTGCTGCGTGCCCTAAACGGCGATAGTGCCGGAGCGCTGAAAGCTTTTGATGAGTCAGGTGAGTTTGACGCCAAAGATATTAAGAAGATTGGTACGTTCAAGATCACCAACCCGGTGCAGGGTGCCGGCAAGTTGACTGACACCTACGATGGCGTTCTGGTTCAATTCAATAACGGTCCCGATCTCAAGATTGATCCTCGTAAGTTGGCGGCAGAGCGCAAGGGTCTGGAGTGGCTACTCACCTTCAATGAGAACAAAGAGAAGGCGATGCGCGACGACAACCGGATGACCCAAGCCAACGCAAACGCCGCCCAAAGCAACACACTTAGAGCGCAAGAGTTAAAGTTCCAACACGACGTCAAGAATGACAACGATGCAATGAGTAGGATTGGCGCTGACATTAGATCTATGCGCAGTAACGAGTACAACGTCTGGGTCGGTGCGAATGGCGGAGTTGACGAAAAAATCTCCGAAGAAGCAAAGCGACGAAAACTTGAGGAAATTGACCACAAGCTAAATACAATCAACTCGATTGCCGGACTTAACATCAGAAACGGGAATCGAAACGTAGACACAGGGACGATTTCCCAGTACCTGCCATACCTTAATCCAATTCAAGGTAGTGACGACCCTGCGTTGCAGTTTTGGAACAACCCTGAAAACTTTGCTCGCGATCAAAACGGAAGACTATTGGCAAAGACTGTCAATGGTCGTCTGCTAGTGCAGACCAACGATGGAGTAATTCTTCCAAGACCGATCCCGCCGAGACAAGGTGCAATCCCAGCTAGACCGGGCGTTGCAGACCCCCGTCTTGACCCCGGCAATTGAACTTCAGAACTGAGATTGGTTGTTCCCAACGTTGTAGGTAAAGCATGCTGAATACCGCAGAAGACGATCTGGTCCAAAGACAGTCCCCATTCTTTTTGGATTCCAGTACTGCAAAGCGGGGGGTCCGGCGCGACAAAGCAATCTCCGACTGGGTTGGAGTCGAGTTGCCGCCGTTGGGTGTTGGGAATCTGAATAGCCAACCGGCGTCTGCCGCAAGCCCACCCTCACCCCAGCCGAGAACGTCGTCGCCTTCAACGGATTGGACTGGGGTTGATCTCCCGCCGCT
>Ga0214921_10008834_pt1 | contig 12915 bp, 13 predicted proteins | sample LL1505_MetaG_FD_177992 | JGI IMG/M metagenome (GOLD analysis project Ga0214921, IMG submission 177992) | Freshwater microbial communities from Lake Lanier, Atlanta, Georgia, United States - LL-1505 | ecosystem: Environmental > Aquatic > Freshwater > Lake | place: USA: Georgia | collected... | reverse complement strand
TCATTAACGGTGCCCAGTAGATTTGATTGATGTGTGACTGCTACCAATTTGGTGCGTTCAGAAAAGAAGCTAGTGTCACTTAGATCTAACCGACCCTCTTCGGTTAGCCCAATCCAGCGAAGTACGGCACCTGTCTTCTCGCAAAGTTCTTGCCATGGAACCAAATTTGCATGGTGCTCCATCTCAGATACGAGGATTTCATCGCCTTCAGCCAGAACGAATCGTTCTGAGCCTGGTGGAAGATCGGCTCCGCGCAACGACTTTAACGTCGCATTTAAAAACGAATAAGCGATGAGATTGATTGCCTCAGTCGCATTCTTAGTGAATACGAGGTCATCAGCATTTGCACCAATGAAGCTTGCGATGTTTGATCGGGCGTGTTCAAACGCATCTGTTGCCTCTTCAGCCAGTAGATGCGCGCCTCGATGCACAGCAGCGTTGTGGTTTTCATAGAAATTGCGCTCTGCATCAAGTACCTGGAACGGCTTCTGGGAAGTAGCTCCGCTATCCAGGTACACCAAGCGGTGATCATTGCGAACTGTCCGTTTAAAAATCGGAAAGTCCGCTTTGATCGCAGCAACGTCTAATGTGGCCATAAGTTATGCAGTTACAAATTGGGCGTAGCCGTTTGCTTCAATGTCATCAGCAAGTTCTGGGCCACCTTCACGAACAATCCGACCGTCGTAGAAAACGTGAACGAAATCAGGCTTTACGTATTTAAGGATTCGTGTGAAGTGAGTGATCAACAGAACTCCAGTTTCGCCCTTCGCGCATACCCGATTGATTCCTTCAGACACGACACGCAACGCATCGACGTCTAGTCCTGAATCAGTTTCATCAAGTACCGCAATCTTTGGGTGAATCAATTCCATCTGAAGTATCTCGGTGCGCTTACGTTCACCACCGGAGAAACCTTCGTTCACATTGCGCTCTGCAAACTGTGGATCGATCTGCAAACCGGCCATTGACTCTTTAAGTTCTTTGATCCAGTGGCGTAGGTTCGGAGCTTCACCGCGGATTGCAGTTATGGAAGTACGCAAGAAGTTCGAGATTGATACACCAGGTACTTCTACTGGATATTGCATCGCGAGAAATAGCCCGGCGCGAGCCCGCTCATCAACGCTCATCTCAAGAACGTCTTGACCATCCAGAGTCACCTGTCCACCAGTGATTGTGTACTTAGGGTGTCCTGCAATGGCATATGCAAGTGTCGACTTGCCAGAACCGTTCGGGCCCATGAGTGCGTGAATTTCTCCTGCTTTGACTGTTAGGTCAACGCCACGCAGGATTTCCTTCGGACCGTCTTCGGTTGTTACCTCAACCGTTAAACCTTTTATTTCAAGAACTGACATGACTAACTCCTCGCACTTTCGGATAATGAAACAAAAATCATTGGATCAGATTGGTTTTCTTCTAGCTTTATTGCAAAAGTCTTAAGTGGTGATGTAGCTGGTGGCCCGGAAGGTGTCCCGGTTCTTAAGTCGAATGAGGAGCCGTGTAGCCAGCATTCGATTGCACAGCCCTCTATATCGCCTTCACTTAGTGACACCTCGGAGTGAGTGCAAATGTCGCTAACCGCAAATATTTCGTCTGCAATTTTGGCAAGCAGAACATCTTCGCCGTCCACAACTACGCGCAGCGGCTTAGATTCCTCAAGTGCGGACTTTCTTACAGTTTCGAACATTGTCGTCATTAGATACGACCACCTAGACGGGCCTCGATGCTGTCTCTGACGCGGTCATTGATCTCTGGCACACCAATCTGCCCCAGCAAGTCTTCGAAGAATCCACGTAGCACCAATTTGCGAGCTTCATCTTCGTTAATGCCGCGTGACTGCAAGTAGAACAATTGCTCATCATCAAAGCGACCAGTTGTGCTTGCATGGCCAGCACCAACGATCTCGCCGGTTTCAATCTCAAGGTTTGGGACTGAGTCTGCTCGCCCACCACCGCTAAGTACTAGGTTGCGATTGATTTCATAAGTGTCAGTACCAACTGCATTAGCACGGATCAGCACGTCACCCACCCAAACAGTGTGTGCATCTTCACCATCTAGCGCGCCCTTATAGACAACATTACTTCGACAGTTAGCCTCACTATGATCAACAAATAGACGATGCTCTGCATGCTGTCCAGCGCCAGCAAAATAAAGTCCGATCAATTCGGCCTGTCCGCCTGGTGCGGCGTAATGAACGCTGGGAAGGATTCGAACTACCTCGCCACCAAGTGTTACGGATACATGCTTAGCTGAGGCGTCGCGGCCTAGCGTGATTCTGTGCTGAGCAAGATGAACCGCGCTGTCATCCCAATCCTGCAGCGAAACCACAGTAACTGAGCCACCATCAGCAACGTTGATGTCGATGTTTCCGGCATAAGTTGCGGATCCGATGTGATCAACGATCACTACCGCACTGGCAAACTTCTCTACGTTGATGTCGAGTTGTCCGAAGGCTACTGAATCAGATCCCACGATTGAAACCACGACAGTTTCGGTCAAATTCTGATTAGCTTCGATCGTTAACGACGAAACCGCATCGATTTGAGACCAGGCCCCGGCAGCAATCTTGTCTGTGAAACCAATTCTTTCAACTGATTTGGTGGCAGCGATTTCGAAGGAAGCGCCCGTAACCTTGTTTACCGCAATTGCCATGCTGCCAGTCGGCTTCACATCACCCTTGTGTAAGTCTCGAAGCCTAGACATCGGGGTAAACCGAAACTCTTCATCACGGCTTGTTGGCGTTGGAAAATCCGTCGGATTCAAAGACCGAATTACCGGAGTGTGGTCTTTGGGCGGAACAATAGCTACTTCGTGTTCTTTGACTTCAGCCATAATTAACCGACTGCGCCTTCCATTTGAAGTTCGATTAGTCGGTTTAGTTCAAGTGCGTACTCCATTGGAAGTTCTCGTGCGATTGGCTCTACGAAACCACGAACAATCATTGCCATCGCTTCGTCCTCCTCCATGCCACGCGACATTAAGTAGAACAGTTGATCTTCAGACACCTTTGAAACTGACGCCTCATGGCCGAGGGACACGTCATCATCGCGCACATCTACATATGGGTAGGTGTCTGAACGGGAAATGTCGTCAACTAATAGGGCGTCACACTTAACGGTGCTCTTACTGCCGTGACAACCTTCAAGAACCTGAACTAAGCCACGGTAAGAAGTACGTCCACCGCCACGCGCTACCGACTTACTAATGATCGAAGAGGAGGTAAACGGAGCTGCATGAACCATTTTTGCACCAGCATCCTGGTGCTGACCTTCACCTGCGAATGCAATGGAAAGAGTTTCACCCTTTGCATGTGGACCTTGAAGCCAAATAGCCGGGTACTTCATAGTTACCTTTGAACCGATGTTGCCATCTACCCACTCCATAGTTGCACCTTCATGTGCAACGGCACGCTTGGTTACTAAGTTGTACACGTTGTTAGACCAGTTCTGAATGGTCGTGTAACGGCAGCGTGCACCCTTCTTTACGATGATCTCAACAACTGCTGAGTGCAACGAATCACTTGAGTAAATTGGCGCTGTGCAACCTTCGACGTAGTGAACGTATGCACCTTCATCAACGATGATCAGAGTTCTTTCGAACTGACCCATGTTCTCGGTATTGATGCGGAAATAGGCCTGAAGTGGAATGTCCACGTGCACACCCTTTGGCACATAGATGAATGAACCGCCGGACCATACTGACGTGTTCAAAGCTGCAAACTTGTTATCACCAACCGGGATTACAGTTCCGAAGTACTCTCGGAAAAGTTCTTCGTGTTCACGAAGACCGGTATCGGTGTCAACAAAAATTACACCGAGCTCTTCAAGGTCTTCCCGAATCTTGTGGTAGACAACTTCGGATTCATACTGCGCTGCCACACCGGCTACTAAGCGTTGCTTTTCCGCTTCTGGGATTCCAAGACGATCGTAAGTGTTTTTGATGTCGTCTGGCAGATCTTCCCAGCTATTAGCTTGCTTCTCAGTCGAGCGAACAAAGTACTTAATGTTGTCGAAGTCGATTCCTGACAAGTCGCTACCCCAGTTAGGCATTGGTTTTTTACCAAACAAGTTGAGGCCCTTTAGGCGCAGATCTAGCATCCACTGTGGCTCACTCTTTAGGCCCGAGATGTTGCGAACAACTTCCTCGTTGATTCCGCGACGCGCGTTGGTACCCGCTTGGTCAGCGTCGTGCCAACCGAACTCATAGTTTCCAAGTGCGTCTAGATGTTCCTGTTGGGTTGTCATGCGTTTTCCCTTCGAGTGTGTGGAACTAATGTCGTGCAAACTGCGTGACCCTTGGCAATCGTTGCTAGGCGTGTCACGTGAACTCCGGTTAATTCAGAGAACGCTTTTGTTTCTTCTTCACATAGTGCTGGAAATTCGATAGCTACGTCTCCCATGGGACAGTTGTGCTGGCAAATCTGCGTTGAACCATAAAGTCCAGGAGTTTCTGTTGCTGCAAAGCCATCCTCATTAAGCGCATCAATTAGTGCAACTGCGCGTTCTTCGATAGTGGCAAGTTTGGAAATTTCGTTATGACGAGATACAAAATCTTTCGCTATCGAGCTTGCAAACTCAGTAACAGCTCCGGAACCCACCGTGTTGTTCAAATACTTAACCGCGCTCAAACCTAAACTCTCTTGATGTTCGCCGAATCTGGCGCGACCGGCACCAGTCAGCATGAAGACTCGTGAAGGTCGTCCTCTACCTCGTTTAGAATCCAGCGCAGCTGGCCCATAAGGCGCGCGCTCACTGGATTCAACTAAACCCGTTTCGAGAAGTAGATCTAACTGTTTTCTCACGGCAGCCCCGGTAAGGCCCAAGGTTGTTGCAATGTCAGTTGCAGTGGAGGGTCCGGCTTGCAAAAGGGTGCGGGCAACTGTGGCTGCGGCAGAACCCTCGAATTTCACAACTTCATTGTTGCGTATATCGCGATCTTTTGCACCTTAGAGGTAATTACCGGCCAAGTGCCCAATAGGCACCCATTGGATAAGGCCTTTAGGCTGTAAGCGTGACTCCCCCAAAACTGCGTAACTGGCAACATCGGACTCTAATTGCCAATGTTGTAGCCCAGACCGGGATAGTCCTAACGGGCGCCACGGTTCGGTTAACTGCCTCAGGATTGGGTTGTCCTACGTGGCCAGAGTGTGTTGCCGGATCGATTGCGCCAACCTCAGAACAAACTGAGGCCTTTCACAAGTACATCGAATTTGGTAACCGTCTCCTGACTTTCGTTCTACTCATCGTCGCTATCGCATCCTTGTACGCAGTCTTTAGACACAATCGCGAACGTAAATCAGCTGGATTCAGCAAGCGAAGATCGCTGACGGTTTTGGCGCTTGGAATTTTTGGCGGCATCTTCTTTCAAGCAGTATTGGGCGGAATTACGGTTCTTACGGGATTGAATCCACTGATCGTGGCCGCACACTTCATCGTTTCCATCGGCTTGATTACTTTGGCAACAACACTGTTGGTAAAGGCGCAAGAGATAAATGACAAACCAGTAAGCGCCCAGGTCGCTAAACCAATCAAAATTGGAATGGAGATCCATTTACTGCTTGCGTTGCTTGTCATTATTTTAGGAACTCTTGTGACTGGCTCGGGGCCTCACGCAGGTGACACAAATGACATCGTCAGACTTGGATTTGAATATCGTGGCATAGCTACGGCGCATGCCGACTTAGTTTTGCTGTTCGTTGGACTAACTTCCGGACTGTTGATTGCTCTTCATGCAACCTACGCACCCAAGGTTGTTATCAGGCGTGGTTGGTATGTATTTGGGATATGCCTGGCCCAAGGAATTGTTGGGTATACCCAATTCTTTACCGGGCTGCCGTGGGGACTCGTGGCAATACACGTATTGGGTGCTTGCTTACTTTGGATCTATTGCTTGAAGTTTTACTTAACCCGAAACACGAGAGGTTAACTTACAAAAACGGATCGATTCCGATTACTAGGAAGATCAGTGATAAATACGAGATCGACCAATGGAAAAGTCTCATTGGATTTATGTCGTCCAAATTTTTTCTAACTCTTGAACGCAACGCATACGCTTCATAAATGAATAGTGCACCGCTGGCGATGGCTATGCCCGAGTACAGCCAGTTCATTCCAGCAACTGGAATTAGTACCAAAGTCGTGGCAACCATAATCCACGAATAAGCGATGATTTGGTTTGCTACCTGAAGTGGCGTATCTATAACTGGCAGCATCGGAACACCTGCAGCCGAGTACTCCTCTTTGTACCTCAGCGAAAGTGGCCAGTAATGCGGTGGTGTCCAGAAAAAAACGATTAGAAAAAGTATTACTGGAGTCCACGTAAGCGAATTGGTAACTGCACCCCAACCGATCAAAACTGGCATACAACCAGCCGCACCACCCCAGACAATATTCTGAGAAGTTCTGCGCTTAAGCAGCATGGTGTAACCGACTACATAAAAGGCGATTGCAAATGCGGCCAAGGCGGCCGAGAGAATGTTAACGGTCAGTGCCAACACCGAAACTGACATTACGGAAAGCACTAATCCGAACAGAATAGTTTTCGATCCTGAAATTTGTCCGGTAGCAGATGGCCGGTTTGCAGTCCTATGCATCATCGCATCAATGTCTCGATCGAGGTAGCAATTCAAAACATTTGCGCCACCAGCAGCCAAAGTTCCGCCCAAAAGCGTCCAACAAACCAATGACCAAGATGGAAAGCCGCTTGCAGCTAAAAACATTGTTGGAATTGTGGTAACCAGCAGCAATTCGATGATTCTCGGCTTAGTCAACGCTAAGTAGGCCCGCCAGGTTGGGGTAATCCAGTTGGCAACATCTGACTTGGAATTGCTCAAATCATTAAGTTGCGCTGACACATAATGAGCCTACCTGCGCCAATCGCATGTCGCGAACGCCCAGTAGATAACCTTGGATCGTGAACAAATTCATCTGGACAGACTTAGATAATCAAGCCGTAACCGCAGCTCGCGCCCTAGCAATGGACAGCGTGCAAAAAGTTGGCAATGGTCACCCAGGCACCGCGATGAGTTTGGCACCAATGGCATATTTGCTTTTTCAAAAGTGGATTAATCACGATCCAGCGGATCCAAAATGGCATGGCCGTGATCGCTTTGTGCTTTCGAACGGACACAGCAGCATCACTCTTTACATACAGCTTTTTTTAAGTGGTTACGGTCTAGAACTTGAAGACTTACAGTCATTTCGCACCTGGGAAAGCAAAACACCAGGTCACCCAGAATTCGGACATACTGACGGGGTTGAGGCCACAACTGGCCCGCTTGGGACTGGGCTAGCCACTGCAGTCGGTATGGCGATGGACGCTCGCTACGTTCGTAACTTGCTGGATCCCAAAGCAGTAAAAGGACAAAGTGTTTTTGACCACAAAATCTGGGTCATCGCAGGTGATGGCTGTTTGCAGGAAGGTGTCACGTCTGAAGCGTCATCGCTAGCTGGCCACCAGAACCTCAGCGATCTCGTCGTTCTTTATGACGACAACCACATCAGTATTGAAGGTGACACTGCTGTTTCGTTCACTGAAGATGTGCTTGCTCGCTACGAGTCTTATGGCTGGAATGTAAGTCATGTCGAGATGTTGCCAACTGGTGAAATCGATGTAGTTGCGTTGGATCTCGCTATTGCGAACGCTGTGGCGCAATCTGAAAAGCCATCACTAATTCGAGTGCGTAATGTAATCGGCTGGCCAGCCCCAAATCTTAAGAACACTGGAAAAATCCATGGTTCAGCTCTTGGCGAGGCAGAAGTTGCCGCAACTAAGGAAATACTTGGACTTGAATCGAGTGAAGCTTTCCAAATTTCTGCGGAACTACTTTCACACACCAGGCAAGTTGCAGTTCGAGGCAGCGAGAGTCATGCGAATTGGTCAAAGGAGTTTTCGGATTGGGCTGCTAATAATTCTGATTCTGCAAAATTGTTTGAACGACTAGCGGCCCGGGAGTTACCAGCAAATTGGCACGAAGTACTTCCAAAGTTTGAGCCAGGTACTTCGGTAGCAACCCGAAAAGCCTCTGGCGACACTATCAATGCGATGGCTAAAGTATTGCCTGAACTTTGGGGCGGATCAGCAGATCTTGGTGACAGCAACCTAACGACCATCGAACACGGTGGATCATTCTTGCCAGCTGGTAGCGAGATGACAGGCGCTGCCGAAGGCGGACGCATAATCCATTACGGAATTCGAGAGTTCGCAATGGCCTGCGCGATGAACGGCATGGCTCTCGGTGGCTTAACCAGACCTTTTGCCGGAACCTTCCTAGTTTTCAGCGACTTCATGCGCGGCGCGGTGCGCCTTTCAGCGCTCATGGACTTGCCGGCCACCTACGTTTGGACCCATGACTCCATCGGACTTGGTGAAGATGGTCCAACTCACCAGCCCGTTGAACACTTGTGGGCACTACGAGCCATTCCGAACTTAAATGTGATCCGGCCGGCTGACGCAAATGAAACCGCTACTGCCTGGCGAATCGTAATGGAATCAAATGAGCCATCGGGCCTATGCCTTTCTCGGCAAAATTTGCCTGTAATCGACTCCCCGACAACTTCAGATGCGTCACTTGTTAGCCGTGGTGCATACATCATTTCTGAAAGCTCTGGTTCACCAGAAGTTATTTTGCTTGCAACTGGCTCAGAAGTCGCTATCGCGTTATCAGCACAGCAAACTTTAGAATCGAGCGGAGTTTCTACTCGAGTAGTTTCGGCACCGTGCTTGGAATGGTTTGATGCGCAGGATGCTTCTTATCGAGAGTCAGTTCTCCCTAGCAACGTTTTGGCCCGCGTGTCCGTCGAAGCCGGTATCGCGCAAGGTTGGTGGAAGTACGTTGGCTCAGCTGGAAGATGTATTAGCTTGGAACATTTTGGGGCATCAGCAGGAGCCGAAAAACTTTATGCCGAGTTCGGGATTACTGCTGAAGCAGTAGTTGCTGCAGCCCAAGAAATACTTAACTAGTTCGGAAGTGAACTAGTTACTTGCCACGTAATTTTGCCAAAGCTTCGTCGAGAATGCCCTTGCCATCTTTATCGTTGCGGCGCTCTTTAACGTAAGCCAAGTGGGTTTTGTACGGTTCGGTCTTAGCTAGAACTGGTGGGTTGTCTTTGTCGGTTCCAGCTGGCATGCCGCACTTTGGGCAATCCCACTCTTCTGGGAGTTCAGCATCGTGCGCAAAACTAGGCGTGGTTTCATGACCAGAAGCACAGTAAAACGGTAGGTAGATACGCGGTGCGGCTTCGCCACGTTCGGCCTCGCCCATAGGACCGGCTCCAACACGACTACCTCGAATTGCGCTACCACTTGCCATGTTTTACTCCTGAGTGTTTATGCGGTTTTTAATAACAAGCCGAGTCCAACAATTGCTGCGGCCCAAACTAATGCCAATGCGATCGTAATCCGATCTAAATTTCGTTCAGCAACTGAAGATCCACCTAGTGATGAGCTCATGCCGCCGCCAAAAAGGTCGGATAGCCCGCCACCTTTTCCTTTATGCAACAGAACCAATGCGATCAACAAAAGGCTAGTTATAGCCAGAAGGATCTGAAACGCTGCAATCATTGGTCACCTGCTAGATCGAGGGGTAAAGGAACGAACATCCCTATTCTATGCGTGCATTCGATAGCGACAAACCGACACGAATTCGTCTGGATCAATTGAGGCTCCACCAACTAGCCCACCGTCAATATCAGCCTCCAGCATCAGGGCTGCCACGTTATCGGCCTTCATCGACCCCCCGTAGAGGATTCTGGTCTGATCCGCAGCTGACCCATGGATTTCTCTAATCCGAGCACGAATCGCGCCGCAGACTTCTTGGGCATCGGCTGGGGTTGCTACTTCCCCAGTTCCAATTGCCCAAACTGGTTCATAAGCTATGACCAAATTGGCGATGTCATTTGCTGAAATTCCTGAAAGGGCAGCGTCAAGTTGCGCAATAGTAAAAGCAACGTGATCCCCTGCCTTACGGACTTCAAGTCCTTCTCCAACGCAAACGATTGGAATCAAATTGTTTCGCAAAGCAGCTTGTGATTTCAAGTTAACTGTTTGATCGTCTTCACCGTGATACTCCCGACGTTCCGAGTGACCAACGATGACAAATGTGCAGCCAAGCTTTGCCAGCATTGGTCCAGATATGTCACCAGTAAACGCACCTTTATCAGCCTTGGCTATGTCCTGCGCACCGTATTTCAATGCCAGCTTGTCGCCATCAACCAAGGTTTGAACTGATCTGATGTCAGTGAAAGGCGGAATAACTACTACATCGAGAGCCGCAAAATCCTCTGCATTGAATGTGTACGCCAACTTTTGAACTAGAGCAATAGCCTCAATGTGATTGAGGTTCATTTTCCAATTACCTGCCATTAACGGGGTACGTGCCATTTAGTTGTCCTCCAGGACTGATAAGCCAGGCAGTTCTTTGCCTTCTAAAAATTCCAAACTTGCGCCGCCACCAGTCGAGATGTGCGAAAACTTGGTTTCATCTATTCCTAATAGGCGTATTGCAGCGGCTGAATCCCCACCACCAACGACAGTCATTCCGGAATTCTTTGTCATTGCTAATGCGACTGCTTTGGTTCCGGCTGCGAACCGAGGCATTTCAAATACGCCCATTGGGCCATTCCAGATAATCGTTTTAGCGTCAACCAAATTTTCTTCGAAATGTTGAATTGAAGCCGGACCGATGTCCAAACCCATCCAACCGTCAGGAATACTTTCAGCGGATACACATTCGGTTCTAGCTTCCGCAGCAAAAGCATCCGCAACAATAATGTCTGTTGGGAGCACAATCTCTACCTGAAGCGCTTTAGCTCGCTCCAAAATCTCTTTTACATTTTCAATTTGATCAGTTTCCAAAAGTGACGCACCGACTGAAAAGCCTTTTGCAGCCAGGAATGTGAAGCACATCCCACCACCTATTAGCAAGCGGTCAACGTTCGCAATTAGGTTGTCGATTACTTTGAGTTTGTCACTTACCTTCGAACCACCAAGAACTACTGCATATGGGCGCTCTGGATTCTGCAAAACTTTAGTGAAGACATCAGCCTCGGCTTTAACCAACAAACCTGCTGCATGTGGGAGCTCTTGAGCTAAGTCTGTGACGGATGCCTGTTTACGATGTACAACGCCGAATCCGTCGCTTACATACAAGTCACCCAATTTTGCCCAAGCTTTGGCCAACTGCTTTCGGGCCGTTTCATCTCCGGTTTCCCGCTCATCAAATCTGACGTTTTCCAGCATCGCGATTTGGCCATCGGTTAACGCTGCAATAACTGATTGCGCGCTTTCCCCACAAACGTCGGTAGCAAGTTCAACATTGGTGCCTAAAAGTTCGCTCAACCTATTTGCTGCCGGCGCAAGTGAATACTTTGATTCTGGTTTCCCGCTAGGTCGACCTAAGTGAGCCAAAACAACTACCCGGGCACCGCGCTCAATTAAATTTGTAAGTGTGCCCAAGCTGGCACGGATTCGACCATCGTCAGTTATTCGACCGTCTTCAAGCGGAACATTTAGATCACACCTTACGAAAACTGTTTTGCCTGAGACTTCTAGGTCGTTGATACCACGAATCATGAATTTAGAGTTTGGATCCGACGAACTTTGTTATGTCTACCAAGCGATTTGAGTAACCCCATTCGTTGTCGTACCAGCCAACAACCTTGATTGTGCTACCCATGGCGTTAGTAAGTGAAGCATCGAAAATGCATGAGGAAGGATCGGTAACGATGTCAGATGAAACGATTGGGTCTTCGGTGTAAGACAAGTAACCCTTAAGTGCACCTTCGGCTGCAGCCTTTACTACAGCGTTAACCTCTTCCTTAGTAACAGACTTCTTAAGTACTGCCGTTAAGTCAGTTGCTGAACCGGTAGGAACTGGCACTCGCATTGCGTAGCCATCTAGCTTGCCCTTTAGTTCTGGCATAACTAAGCCGATCGCCTTTGCAGCTCCCGTTGTCGTTGGGATCAAGTTTGTGGCTGCCGCCCGCGACCGACGCAAATCTGGATGTGGGAAATCTAAAATTACTTGATCATTGGTGTACGCGTGAATTGTTGTCATTAAGCCATGGTCGATTCCGAATGCGTCATGAATCGCTTTAGCCATCGGCGCCAAACAGTTGGTTGTGCAAGATGCATTAGAAATTACATGATGCTTAGCAGGATCATAGGAATCATGATTGACACCCATTACGATCGTCACATCTTCATTACTCGCAGGTGCTGAAATGATTACCTTTTTTGCGCCAGCAGCGATGTGAGCACTTGCTTTTGTGGCATCAGTGAAATGACCAGTTGATTCAATTACTATGTCTGCACCTAGGTCACCCCAAGGAAGTGCTCCTGGATCGCGTTCTGAAGTCACAGTGATCGATTTGCCATCAACCACAATTGAATTGTCAGTGAATGTCACATCTTTACCAAGGCGACCCAAAATCGAATCGTATTTAAGCAAGTGCGCCAGAGTTTTATTGTCTGTTAAATCGTTGATTCCAACAATTTCGATGTCTTCACCAGTTGCCGCAATGGCACGGAAGTAGTTGCGACCAATTCGGCCAAATCCATTAATTCCAACGCGAACAGTCATCTGAATAACTCCTATAACTCCGACCAAAACGCACCATTAAGTGCGGCAAATGCTATTGCTCGAGCATATCAGCCGTAAGGCCTGCTTCAGTGTTAGGGATGCCCAAGTCTGACGCACGTTTATCCGCCATTGCAAGTAATCGACGAATACGGCCTGCGATCGCATCTTTAGTCATCGGAGGATCGGCAAGTGCTCCTAGTTCTTCTAAGCTCGCTTGCTGATGAGTAACTCTTAACTGTCCAGCTTCAAGTAAGTGAGTAGGAATCTCATCACCAAGAATTTCGATGGCTCTAGCTGCCCTGGCACCTGCGGCAACTGCAGCGCGAGCCGATCGACGT
>Ga0214921_10008833_pt1 | contig 12915 bp, 10 predicted proteins | sample LL1505_MetaG_FD_177992 | JGI IMG/M metagenome (GOLD analysis project Ga0214921, IMG submission 177992) | Freshwater microbial communities from Lake Lanier, Atlanta, Georgia, United States - LL-1505 | ecosystem: Environmental > Aquatic > Freshwater > Lake | place: USA: Georgia | collected... | reverse complement strand
GCACGCCGCGACGCCACGTCTTCTCCACTCGAAGATCAGTGACGCGCGCGGAAATCGTCGCGCTGGTCCCCCCGGCAAGTTCGGCAATCGGCGTGATCTCGCGACGATCTTCATAGCGTCGCGGCAGATAGGTCAGCAAGTCGGCAACGGTGGTGACACCAAGTTTCGCCAGGCCCCGAAGAAGGCTTGAGCCGCCAGGGAGGGCGAGCCCCTTCAGTGGGAGTTCGCCCGGATCGACGGTCACTCCAAACTCACGAGCACCCGTTCGATTGGCTGGCCGCCTCGTTGCAGGTCGACATCGGCCCCAGAGATCGCGCCACGCGCCGCCGACACAAACTCTGCAGCCTGATCGTCCGTCACATCGGCACCGACATAGAGCGTAATCAGTTCGGCTGATTGACCGGCGAGGGCAGCAACGATCGCATCGACATCCGTACGCCCAGTTGCAATGATCCCGTCGACGGGATCGAGTGCCATGATCTCCCCCGCTTTAACGGGCACACCGCGTACGACCGCATCGCGGACCGCCTCAACAACGCGGAAGGTGCGTGCGGCAGCGCGGGCCGCCTCCATGCGCGGGACAAGCTCCTCAAGCGTGAGGGATGGGTCCCACGAGAGCAGCGCGGCAATCCCTTCAGCGGCGTTGCGGGTCGGAACAACCACGACGCTCGCCGCTGACAAGTCGGCCGCCTGTCGTGCCGCCAAGACGATGTTGCTGTTGTTCGGCAGAACGACAACAAATTCGGTGCCCGCATGGGCGATCGCCGAGGCGATCTCTGCGGCAGACGGATTCTCCGTTTGGCCACCGTGAACGATCTGCGACGCGCCTGCCGAGCGCAAGATGTCGCCGAGTCCGGCGCCAGCCGCGACGGCAACGATTGAGGTTCCGCGCCCCAGCGACGCCGCCGCAGGGCGTGGGGAGGCGGCAAGGGGGCCATCAGCCAGCTGGTTGAATGCGGCGTGTCCTGTTGCTCGCTCAGCACTCTGCTGGTCGAGGTTCTCAATCGTTACGGCACGGACGTCGCCCAGGCTGATCCCATACGCCAGCACCTCATCGGGGCGAAGGTTATGCACGTGCACCTTGCAGGTCGACTCATCGCCCGCAACCAACACACTCTCCCCGATCGTCTCCAGGTGCGCGCGAATGGCGGCGAGATCCAGTGGCTTTGCTGGTGAGCTCAGGATGAAGACCGTCTCGTAGCCGAACTCTGTAGGGGCGGCATCAACAGCCTTGACGGGCGCAACAGGTGTGGCTGGGATTGCGGCTGAAGTACTGCGACGTTCCGCTTCAACCGCTCCTCGTGACGGAGCGACAGACGGAACGTCGGCGATGCCCTCAAGAATAAGTTGCAACCCAGCGCCGCCGGAATCAACAACTCCTGCCTCTCGAAGCACTGCTAGGAGCGTCGGCGTCTTTTCGACGGAGACGCGCGCCGTTGCCGCAATGCTTTCTAGGAAAGGGCGTAGTTCTGACGCCCCCTCTGACTCCTTCATGGCCGCAGCGGCAACTTCGCGCGCTACGGTGAGGATCGTGCCTTCGGTCGGTGTGGCGACCGCGGAATAGGCGTGCAGCACGCCGATGGAGAGTGACTGCGCGATCTCAGTCGCCCGAGCACGTTGTCGACCGCGAACCGCCTGTGGGAGTCCGCGAAGGATCTGCGAAAGAAGAACGCCAGAGTTCCCCCGGGCGCCAAGCAGGGCGCCACGGGCAACTGCGGCACTCACCTCGTCAATGGCGGTGACGCCAGTCGCCAGTGAGGCATCGCCTTCCGCAATGGCGGCTTTCAGGGTTGCCAACATGTTGGTGCCGGTATCGCCGTCTGGCACGGGGAAGACGTTCAGGGCATTGACCTCCTCCACCCGGCTCTCCAGGCGGTTGAGACCTGATCGGAGCGCGGCCATCAGCTCAACGCCGTCCCAGCTCTTGCGGCTCATCGCAGGGAGACCCCGGTGACCACACGGATCTGCTCGGATTGACTCATACGGGCTCCCTCCCTTTGCCGAGCCTGGGCAAGGCTTCGGACGCACCTGCTACGATACGGCACGAACGACGGGCGTGTCCCACTGGGCCCCCCACCACGTAAGGAGATATGACATGGCTCGCTTCTGCACCCTCTGCGGCAAGGACTCGATCGCGGGATTCAACCCCCAGTCGGTCGGAATGAACCGCGTCCGTGCTCACCGACGTTTCCGCGCCAACCTGCAGCCAACCGTGATCGCCGTCGGAACGACGACGAAGCGTGTTCTGGTCTGCACCCGCTGCCGACGCACGGCCAGCAAGGGCGCCTAAACCCACCGCGACCCTAGCGGGTCGCCGACTCCCGGATTGCTGTAACCGCCCCGCGCATTTCGCTCGCCCCCTGCGCCGAGAAGAGCGCGCTTCCAACGACGAGTAGGTCAGCCCCCGCAGCGGCGGCGCCTCCCGCAGTTGTCGCGTTTATGCCGCCGTCAACATGGAGTGGCAGCGGGTGCCCATCTCGTTCACCCACCATCGTGCGAATGTCCACCATCCGCGCCGCGGCTTCGGGTCGATACGACTGCCCGCCGAATCCTGATTTCACGGTCATGACGAGCGCGAAGTCCAGCTGCTCGCGGAATGGAACCAGAGACTCAATCGGCGTCTCGGGGTCAAGCGCGAGCCCAGCGCGGCCGCCACTGTCGCGAATAGCATCCAGAGTTACGCGATGCTGATCTGGCGCTTCCACATGAATTGCCACCGATTCGCAACCTGCATCCACATAGCGGGTCGCCCAGAGTCCAGGCGAGAGGATCATGAGGTGCGCATCAAATGGGAGCTTGGTGGCGGAACGCAGCGACTCTACGGTTGCGAGGCCAAAGGTCAGGTTCGGCACGAAGTGGCCATCCATGATGTCGAGATGAATGCGATCGACGCCGGCCGCTTCGGCCGCCTGCACCGCCTCGCGCAGTGCGCCGAGATCGGCGTTCAAGATGCTCGCGGCAATCTCGATGCGCGCGCTGCTCATGCCTCACCGCCCAACGGCCCAGACGGGGCGATCGGTTGTGCGGTGCGTTGCCCCTGGAGGGCGGCTGCGCTGGCCGCAACGAGGAGTTCACGTCGGCGGGCGACGGCGATCGGTGTCGGAGCCCCAGCTTTTTCGGCAGCGAGCTGCCCACATGCGGCGCCCGCCTCGCGACCACGATTGCGGCGTACGGTGACGGTGAGCCCAGCAGCCCGTAGTTGATTGGCGATCTGCTCAATTCGCTCAGGCTTCGACTCTTGCCAAGGTGTGTGCGCCACGGCATTCATCGGGATCAAGTTGACGTGTGCGCCACTTCCTCGCAAGAGGGATGCAAGCGCCGCTGAATCTTCGGCACGGTCGTTGATGCCGTCGATCATCGTGACCTCATAGGTGGTGCGCCGCCCAGTCGCGCGCGAATGCGAGTCTGCGGCCGAGATCACCGCCTCCACTGGCCACTTGCGATTGAGCGGCACGAGGAGATCGCGCAGCGGGTTGCGTGCAGCATGGAGGGAGACGGCGAGGGTGATCTGTGGCCGCTGCTTGGCGAGTCGCTCAATCCCCGGGACGACACCGCTGGTGGAGACGGTGATGCGGCGTTGCCCAATCCCACCTCGCGCTGGATCGGTGAGCCCGTCAATGGAGGCAAAGACGGCGTCGATGTTCTGGAGCGGCTCCCCCATCCCCATGTAGACAACGTTCGTCAGCTCGCGATCTTCGGTGCGGAGGATCTGGCGTGCGACACGCACCTGGTCCTGGATCTCGCCCGCGCTGAGATTGCGGGTGAACCCGAGTTCGCCCGTTGCGCAAAATGGGCAGCCCACCGCGCAGCCAGCCTGGCTCGAAACACAGACGGTTGCGCGCGGGCCAGAGCCGCGGCGGGGATCTGCTGGGGAGCGCATCAGCACCGCCTCAACTTTGGCTCCATCGGAGAGGGTGAGCAGCAGCTTTGTTGTGGCGCCATCTTCCGCCTCCTGCCGTTCGATTTCATCGAAGGCGCTGAAGCGAATCTCGTTCGCGAGTCGCTCCTGCAGCGGCTTCCCGAGGGTTGTGACACCGCTCCACGAGGTAGCAACGGAACGCCAAGCGCCATCAAGGATCTGTGTCACTCGGTACGACTCAGCACCGAGATCACTCACACGAGCGGCGAGTTGATTGGCGCTCAGGTCCGACAAACTGAGAGGGCGCTGGGATGCTCCTGTCGGCGCTGTCACGTTCATTGCGTGATTCTCCCATGAGCGGCGAGTTCCGCCTGTCGCCCTCGTGCGAACTCACCGCCCGTCATGCTCTTCCCCCCGGCCGGCGTCACACGGTCCAGGCGCAGCGTTCCGCCTTGCAAGCCGAGCAGCAGAGCGCCGTCCTGCAGCTCCAGCCGCCCTGGGGCGAGGGCAACCGCCCCCTCAGCGGCGCTGATTTCCGAAAGGATCAGGCGCTCAACGAGGCCAGGAGCTTCAACCCAGACGCTGGGCCATGGTTGATACGCCCGCCACATGCGCAGCGCCATCTCAACAGGTGTTTCTGCGCCAATCCGACCATCGGCACGGGCGAGGCGTGTGGTCTGCGTCGCCCCATCACCACTCTGAGGAGTTGCGGCTTCACTCCCCTGCAACCATGTGGCCAGCGCGTCAGCGACGCCGTTTGCGGCAAGTTCTGCCAACTCCACTTCCAACTCAGCGGCTGTGGCGGCAAGGCTGGTTCGTAGATGCTGCACCGCAATGATTGGTCCGGTATCTACCCCTTGATCCATGACGATGGTGGAAACGCCCGTCTCTCGATCGCCAGCCAGGATGGTTGCAGGAATCGGACTCGCGCCGCGATGCCGCGGAAGAAGTGACGGATGCAGATTGACGATGCCCCGCGGGTAGTGATCGAGTAGCGTCTTGGGGATGATCTGCCCGAAGTCGGCAAGGAGTGCCCCGTCCGCACCCATGGACGTAATCCGTTCAATTTCAGTGGCTTCGCGCAAGTTCGCAACATGCTCGACCCGCAGACCGGCACTGCGCGCCCACGTGTCAACGGGGGTTGGCCAGAGCGCGCCACTGCGGCCAGCGGTGCGCGGGGGCGCTGTGATGACGGCAAGGATCTGAAAGCGAGGATCCGCGGCGATGGCGCGGAACGACGGGACCGCGAAGCTCCCACTGCCAAATAGGATCAGGCGACTACTTGTGACTGTGCCCTCGCAACACCTTCCGACGCTGTGCAACGGCAGCCGCCTCAGGTGAATCATCTGGCTCCTCGTCGTCGCCCTCGTCAACGGCGATCAGCTGATCCATGGAGTCGAGGTAATCGATGTAAAGGGTGCCGGCGAGGTGATCGAGTTCGTGCTGCACGGCGCGCGCCAAGAACCCGTGTTCGCTGAACTTGTAGGGGCGGCCCGTGCGATCTTGCGCCTCAACCCAGACGCGCTCCTTGCGCGTGATCTCAGCAACATATCCAGGAATCGAAAGACAGCCCTCAAGGTCCGTCTGATCGCCGGTATCGCGCACAATGCGCGGGTTTACCAACTCGTAGGTCTTCCCCTTTGCCTCGACAACGGCAACGTTGAGCGGTTCGCCAAGTTGTGGCGCGGCGAGTCCAACCCCTGGCGCGGCCCGCATGGTGTGGGCCAAATCATCAAGGAGCGAGTGCAGCGACTTACCGAAACTCTCAACTGGCGCACCAGGAACGCGAAGCCGCGGGTCACCGAGGAGCAGGATCTCACGAACACTCATGGCGAGATTCTAGCAAGGGCTACAGGAGCGTCTCTGGGTCCACATCCACCGTGAGGTTGGCTCCTCGGATCAGCGGGAGGTACGGCTCAAGGTTTGCAGCACGCAGGATCAGGTTCTCCCGCCAGCGCCCCGCCCGCCGCGGCACCCATGCGGGGATCGGACCAAGGATGCGTGCCTGGTCATCACCACGCGCTGATGCGGCGGCGCGGAGGGTGCTCGCCAGGCCATCGATGCTGCGTTGTGCCGCTGCCGCGGTCGCCGCCGCCGCGCTGACCTTGATCGTACGCAGGAATGGTGCGCCGCCGGACGACTTTCGAAGTCCGATCTCGCGGGCACGCCAGGCATCAACCTCACCACCGCGCGCAATTTCTACCGCTGCCGTGATGGCGGGGTCCTCGGGGCGGTAGCTTTGGATCACCGCTACCCCGCCTTGCGTGCCTCGCCCGAGTCGCCCCACCGCCTGTACGACGAGTGCCACGGCGCGTTCCGCTGCGCGCTCGTCAGGAAGAAGCAAGCCCGTGTCGGCCGAAACGATGCCGACCAACGCCAGTGCTGGCAGATCGAGCGCCTTGGCGGCGAGGGCGGTCCCAACGAGGATCTGCGTGCGGCCACTACGGAACGCGTCGAGGATACGGTCGCCAGAACCAATCGCCGATGCGGCGTCTGCGTCGAGTCGATCAACGATCAGGTCCGGCAGCGCAGCGCGCACCTCAGCCTCAAGGCGCTCGGTACCACCACCCAACGCCCGAATCCGCGCCCCACCGCACGACGGGCAGCGAGTGAGCGGCTCCGCTGCAATGCCGCATCCATGGCAACGCAACAGCGAGCCCGCGCTATGGAGCACCAGCGGCCGTTCGCATGAGGGGCAGGATTGTGCCGCACCGCAGTCGCGACAGAGAAGTGCCGAGGCTAGGCCGCGCCGATTGATGATCAGGAGCGCCTGTGACCCCCCCGCCCAATCGAGCGCCATGAGCCGCTCAAGGAGCGTACGGCTCATCATGCCGCGCCAACCATCCGCTAGCTCCTGACGGAGATCGATCACCTCGACCAGGGGTGCTGGAGTGCGTCGAGTCAACGTGAATCGCTGCCACCCCTCCAGCTCGGCACGCGCCAGTGATTCAATCGCTGGAGTCGCACTCAGCAGCATCGTTGCGGCGCCAGCGAGACGTGCGAGCTCACGCGCCGCCTCTCGGGCGTGCAGGCGTGGCGTGCGGTCTGATTTATACGCAGCCTCGTGCTCTTCGTCCACGACAACAAGTCCGACCTCGTCGCGCAGGGCACCGAGCGCGACGCGAGTACCGACGACGAGGTGTGGCCCCGGCTCCAACAAGCGATCATGCGCGTCCAAGCGCTCACCAGCACTCAGGCCAGAGTGGATGAGCTCAGGCTCGCCTCCAGCAGAGGCGAGCATGTCGGCAGCGATCGCCACCTGCGCCGCCTCCGGCACCAACCAGAGCACGGAACGCCCTGTAGCAATCATGCGCACGGCTGCGTCAGCAGCAGCGCGACTCTTGCCAGAGCCAGGTGGGCCATCAACGAGCACTGTCCTTCGTGCAGCATCTTGATCGCAGACGGTATCTACGATCTGACGCTGAACGTCGGTCAGGCTAACTTCGGCTCCGACGCTGGTCAAACGTGCGCTCCGACGATCGGCGTGTCGGCGCTGGATGCGACGCACCTCTAACTGCACGGCGCCAGCATCAGCCAGCCGACGTGCCGTTGGTAGGCCACCAGGGAGTGCACTCGCAACGACCCACGGCTCATTGGTGCGCGATGCCGCAGTGAGCTGCTCCACCGCAGCGAGCTGTCGGCTTCCGAGACGCATTGACTCCAGGATCGCAGGGGCAACGTCCGTTATCAACGCCGCGAAGGTCGTGTCCAAACTGTGCGCACCACGTCGAACCAACGACCACCGGCGCTCTGCCTCGCCAATTTGCTCTAGCTGTCGCAAGCTCTTAAGCGTTGCCGCTCGCGTCTTACCGCGCGCTCCGGTGAGACGCTCCACGGCAACCCACTCCTCACCGAGTCCGATGCGCGCGGAGACTTCGCTCGCCTCCCCTACTCTGCGCGCCTCCAGCACCACTGCGTCGAGCATGCCCGCCGGCAAGAGTGATCGCACGGTCGTCGCGATTGGCGCAGACCAGCGCGCTGCAATGACTTCCGCCAACGACATGAGCAGCGGGGTAACGAGCGGCGCGCTGCCGAGTCGACCCTCAATGGGCTTTAGCGTGATCCCAGCTGGTGGCGAATCAGTTGGATTGAGCGCCACCACAATCCCGATGGCGCGTCGACCTCCGAATGGAACGATGACGCCGTCTCCGACGGCGGCAGGTGTTAGATCGCTTGCAAGATAGTCATAGAGGCGCTCGCCAGGTGCTCCTGGCACATCCACGGCGACGCGCAAGACTGTGGGCGACGCCGGCGCACGAGGCTCAACGCCCCCGGTCACACCGAGATCCGGCGCTCCGGGTGCTTCGCGCGCTCAGCGAGGACGATCTTCTCGACCTGAGCTGCGGCCTCCTCGGGATAGCCTGTTTCGTTCAACACGAGGTAGTCATACTCCTGGGCACGTTCCATCTCGGTAATCGCATTCCGCGCACGAGTTACGAGCTCATCGGCTGTCTCGGTGCCGCGGCCAGCGAGGCGCTCGGCAAGCGCCTCCGGGGATGGGGGCGCCACGAAGATGAGAATTGCCTCAGGGATGACTTTGCGCAGGCTTCGGGCGCCCTGCACATCGATCTTGCACAGCGCATCTTGCCCTCGGGCGAGCGCGCCGCGCACCTCGTCGCGTGGGGTGCCATACGAACGATCGTGCACCGTAGCCGCCTCAAGGAGTTCGCCTGCGGCATGTAGGGCATCAAACGATTCGCGACTTTGGAAGTGGTAGTGCACGCCGTCCATTTCGCCCGTACGGGGCGGCCGTGTGGTGCAGGTGACGACATAGTGGAAGGTCTGGCCTACTGGGCGGCGGCGCAGCTCATTGATGATGGTGTCTTTGCCCACGCCACTCGGCCCGGAGATCACGATCACCTGGGCACCTGGCGCCCCTACGCGTCGCTGTGGCTCCATCACCCCTCCCCTCTGCTGGAGTGCAACCGTAGCGCATCAAGGGGCGCCTGCAGATCGGCGGGGAGCTCGGCCTCAAGCCGCATCAATCGCCCATCACGCGGGTGAGCAAAGACGATCTTCCAGGCGTGCAGGAAGAGGCGTGTGGTGGCCTCCGGTCCGCGTCGGCTGGTGCCGTTCCCATACGTTGGGTCTCCGGCAATCGGATGTCCAATTTCTGTTAGGTGCACGCGAATCTGATGCGTACGACCGGTGATCAGGTCCACTTCGAGCAGGGTCCAGCCTGGGAATCGTTCACGAACTCGGTACCCCGTCGTCGCCTCGCGCCCACCAGCGACCACCGCCATCCGCTTGCGCTCGTTCGGATCCCGTCCGATTGGTGCTTCAATGCGCCCCAACTCTGCCGCGACCGACCCTTGCACCAAGGCGAGGTAGGTCTTCTTGATGCGCCGTGCCTTCAGCTGCGCCATCAAGCTCAGCTGCGCAACGTCGCCCTTTGCCACAATAAGCAGCCCGCTGGTGTCTTTATCAAGGCGATGTACTAGCCCTGGGCGCGCTACTCCAGCGATCCCTGGCAACTCTTCCACATGGTGCAGCAACGCGTTGACGAGGGTTCCCGTTGCATGCCCCGGTGCAGGATGCACCACGAGGCCAGCCGGCTTATTGACCACAACGATGTCCTCGTCTTCATAGACCACGGTGAGCGGGATGTCTTCGGCAAGCAGTGTCGTTTCGCTCACCGGCGGAATGACCAGGTGCAGCGTCTGCCCCGGGATGAGGGTGGCGCTCGCCCGAACAATGAGACCGCCCATGGTGAGATGCCCCTCAGAGATCAGCCGCTGGACGAACGAACGGGAGAGACCGCTTCGGTCGGCCACAAATCGATCGGCGCGCTGGCGCGCCGCCTCAGGTGGGATCGGCAGATTAAGTTCGCGTGCCTCACTCATGTGCGCACCGTACTACGGGGGCGCCACAACGTATCCACCAGCAACATGAGGATGCCGAGGCTAATGCCGGCATCAGCGATGTTGAACGTCCAGAAGCGAAGGGTTCCAATGCCCATATCAATGAAATCAAGCACATAGCCGAAGGCCAGACGGTCGATCAGGTTTCCGACCGCACCACCGATCAGGAGGGCGACGCCAATGGTGAGCGGTGTGATCTGCGGAACGTGCTCTCGCTCGTGATAGATCACCAGCGCCAGAATCACGCCGATGCTGAGCGCGGCGAGGAGCGGGGCGCTCCCCTGCACGATCCCGAAGAGGCCACCGCGATTCTCGCCACGAATGATCTGCAGGAACGAACCGATCGCCTGGTGCGGAACCGCTAGATCCATGCCATCAACCAGCATTTTCGATCCGCGATCTACGGCGATAACCCCAAGTGCGATCAGCGCAAGTGTTATCCGCCTCATCCGGCAGACCGACGGAATGAGAACGCCGTAACACCGAAGGAGAGCTCAATCTCACCCGATACTTCACCAGCGGTAACGCCAAACTCCATGGAGCGTGCACCAACGCTCTGCTTGAGCTGTTCTGCGTAGGGCGAAAGTGACTGCGCCGATTCGGGGAGGTAGAGGGTAATCGGATCGCCAATCTGCAAGCCGGCACGTTTGCGCAGGTCTTGCACCGCACGGGAGAGTTCGCGAACGTCTCCCTCTGCAACAAGTTCTGGTGTCAGACCAGTCTCAAGTTCCACGACAAGCCCATTCGCTTCCGCGACAAATCCACCTTCACGCGGGATCGCCTGGATCTCGATCTCATCTGGTGCAAACTCCAGACCCTCAATTCGTACCGCGCCACCAGCGAGGAACTCCACAGAGCCAGAGCGCGCCGCGGCTAGAACCGCCTGCAACTTGTCGCCGAGACGCTTGCCCACCTTCGGCAGGAGCACCTTCACCTTGCGCTCAAAGAGCCCTGAGGCATCGGTAACGGGCTCAACGCGCTTCACATTGAGCTCGTCAGCAAGAATGTCGAGCAGTTCTTGGTCTGGCGACTGAGCGCCAAAGACAACGCGTGCGAGCGCGAGTGGCTGTCGTGTGCGCATGGCGGCGGCGCTGCGAACGGCGCGCCCAAGTTCGGCGGCTCGAATCACGCGACTCATCGCATCTTCGAGTGTCTGATCGCGCCAACCCTGTACACGGGCAGTCGGCCAAGCCTGGAGATGAATACTCTCCGTTGCACCGTCGGCGGCAAGGTTGGTGTACATGGCATCGGTCAGCATTGGAGCGATTGGTGAGGCGACCTGCAACAGCGTAACGAGCGCCTCGTGGAGGGTGGCGAACGCGTCGTTTCGATCCGCCTCAGCAGTAGAGGTATCAAAGCGTTCGCGAGAGCGTCGGAGATACCACGTTGAGAGCTCATCGATCGCCACTTCTAGGCGTGCGACCGCCGCCTGGGCATCGTAGCCACGTAGCGCTGCCTCAACGGTGGCGACGAGGTCGGCGGTGCGGCTCAGGATCCAGCGATCCATGACGCCCCTCTCCGCAACTGGGCTCGCCGCGCCGCCAGGGCGCCAACCCGCGCTGTTGGCGTAGCCAATGTGGAAGGCATACACGTTCCAGAGCACGAGCAGCTTCCGGCGCGCCTCATCGGCACCGTTCCAACCGAAGTGCACGTTCTCTTCGGGGCGCGACCCGGCGAAGAGCCAACGCATCACATCGGCGCCCATGCGATCGGCGGCCTCATCGAATTCAATGGAATTCCCCCAGCTCTTATGCATCTGGCGGCCATCTTCCGCAAAGACCAGTCCATAGCCGAACACGGTCTTCGTTGGTTCGCTCCCAACCATGACCGTCGACATGGCGAGCAACGAGTAGAACCAGTTGCGGAACTGGCCAGGGAAACTCTCAGTGATGAGGTCTGCTGGGAACCAGCGCTTCCAATATTCAGGGTCACTTCGGTAACGCATCGTGGAGAGCGAGACAATCCCCGCGTCAAGCCACGGATTCCCAACGTCCGGGACCCGCTGCACCTCACCGCCACATTTCACACAGGCGATGCGAACCTCGTCGATGTATGGCCGGTGGGGGCTATGCCCCGCCAGGGCATCAAGGCCAGCAACTGCACGCTGCTCAAGCTCTGCCCGCGAGCCCAACACCTCAACCGCGCCGCAGCCTTCACATTCATAGATTGGGAGCGCGAGTCCCCAATAACGCTTCTTAGAAATCATCCAGTCGCTCATGTTGCGCAGCCAGTCCAGCTCGCGGTCATGACCGAACGAAGGAAGCCACGAGATGTTGTCCACCACATCCATGATCTGATAGCGCAGGCTCCCGGCCTTCTCTGCGGCGCTCAGCTGTTCGCGTGGCTTCTCATAGGTCGCACCCATGCTGATGAACCACTCATCCACGAGTCGGAAGGCAAGCGGCGTGGCACAGCGCCAGCAGTGCGGATAACGGTGCGTGATTTTTTCACGACGCAGCAGGCTCCCACTCTGTTCAAGGGCAGTAAAGACGAGATCAGCAACGGCGAGCCAGTCTTTACCGCTCAGCTCGTTGAATCCCTCTAGATAGGTACCGCTCTCATCAATCGGCGCAATCATCGGGAGGCCTTCCGTAACGCAGAGAGCGTGGTCCTCGCTGCCACAGGCGGGGGCGATGTGCACGATGCTCGTCCCCTCTTCGGCACCAACATCACTCCACGAGATCACGCGGTGCGCGGCGCCATCGGCGCCAAGCGCTTCCGTAACGGCCGGCGCTGCGTCGAAGGTGGCGCGATAGCGCCATCCCACCAGCTCGCTCCCCTGCTTGGTCTCAAGGACCGTGGCGCGAGGTGCACCACCGCCGAGCGCGGCGACGCGGCGCGTGGCACCGATCCACATCTTGCGCCCGTCGAATTCCACCAGTTCATACGAGAGTGTTGGGTTCACCGCAGCGGCAACGTTGGCTGGAATCGTCCATGGCGTCGTGGTCCAGGCGAGGAGCTCTTCGCCCGGTCGGTCGACCAAAGGAAATCCGAAATATGCCGATGGATCATCGCGATCGGCGTACCCTTCGGTCATCTCGTGCTGGCTGATGCCGGTACCGCACCGAGTGCACCACGGCATGCTGTCGCTCCCCTTATAGAGCCATCCCCGGCGGTTGCATTCAGCGAGGAAGCTCCAGATCAGGTCGTTGTTCTCATCGGAGAAGGTGAAGTACGAGCCGCCGATCTCGGGCG
>Ga0214921_10008830_pt1 | contig 12918 bp, 12 predicted proteins | sample LL1505_MetaG_FD_177992 | JGI IMG/M metagenome (GOLD analysis project Ga0214921, IMG submission 177992) | Freshwater microbial communities from Lake Lanier, Atlanta, Georgia, United States - LL-1505 | ecosystem: Environmental > Aquatic > Freshwater > Lake | place: USA: Georgia | collected... | reverse complement strand
GGTGATGTAGATCCTCAAGTAACGCAAACTGCATCAGTATTTGCACCAATGCCAGGTGGGGTTGGGCCAATGACTAGGGCGATGTTGTTGAGTAATTTAATTGAGTTAGCAAAATGAAGGATAGTTTTACTTTAGATCAAATACGTAGATTCTCTCTAGCTATTGTCGTTGTAGGTTTAATTGTTGCAATTAGCGGAGCAGTTCGCACTGGTTCAATTGTTATATCCCTTGGCGCAGCTAGTATCGCTTTGGCTAGGTATTCACAACTTAAGGTGAAGCGAAATATCGAATTAATCCTGCCAATCATGATCTGCATCATGCTATTTGCTTTGGCGCTCTCTCTTCCTAACGCTAGGTAGGTAGCGGATTTAGTTCAAACGGCTCTAATCAGTAATATTGTCGTATCGCCTTGAGAGGATTAAATGAGTAGATCTGGAAAAGTAACTGTTGTCGGAGCAGGTTTTTATGGTTCAACTACCGCACTTAGGCTAGCTGAGTATGACATTTTTGAAACAGTAGTCCTAACAGACATTGTTGAAGGAAAACCTGAGGGCATTGCCTTAGATATAAATCAATCTCGATCAATTGAAAATTTTGAAACAAAAGTTATTGGCGCTACTACTACTGCCACAGGTGGTGGATATGAAAAAACTGCTAACTCTGATGTAGTAGTAATTACCGCTGGGCTGCCACGAAAGCCTGGCATGAGTCGAATGGATTTAATTGGTGTAAACGCTGGAATTGTTCGCGGTGTTGCAGAGAATATTGCTAAGCATTCACCGAGCGCAGTAATTATTGTGGTCTCTAATCCACTTGACGAAATGACAGCTCTGGCTCAAATTGCAACTAATTTTTCCTACAACAAAGTTATTGGACAAGCTGGCATGTTAGATACTGCTCGGTTTACCAACTTTGTTGCTGAAAAATGTGGAGTTCAAACCTCTGTCGTTAAGACATTAACCCTTGGTTCACATGGTGAAACTATGGTGCCAGTACCAAGTCGTTGCACTGTAAATGGAAAACCACTCTCTGAGGTTTTATCTGTAACTGAGATTGCAGAGTTAGTTGAGCGCACTAGAAATGGTGGAGCAGAGATTGTTGCCTTATTAAAAACTGGTTCTGCTTACTACGCACCATCTGCAGCAGCTGCTCGAATGGCAAAGGCAGTAATTACTGATTCAAATGAGGTAATGCCAGTTTGTGCTTGGGTAGATGGTGAGTATGGAATTAACGGAGTTTATTTAGGAGTTGAAGCTCAGATTGGTAAAAATGGAATTAATAAAGTTGTAGAGACAAAGTTAACAGCAGAGGAGTTAGCTTCATTGAAAGCTGCCTCTGAGGCGGTTAGAACCAAACAAGCAGATGTTAAAGATCTATAAGGGCGGAGTAATTAATGAATAAGATCAAAGTAGAGGGCACCGTTGTTGAGCTAGATGGCGATGAGATGACCAGAATTATCTGGCAATTCATCAAAGACTCTTTAATCCTTCCTTACTTAGATATAAATCTTGAGTACTACGACTTAGGTATTGAATACCGCGATAAAACTAATGATCAGGTAACTATTGATTCCGCCCATGCAATTCAAAAACATGGCGTAGGTGTTAAGTGCGCAACTATTACCCCAGATGAAGCGCGGGTTAAAGAGTTTAATTTGAAGCAAATGTGGAAATCACCAAATGGCACAATTCGTAATATTTTAGGTGGAGTAATTTTCCGTGAGCCAATTATTATTAAAAATGTACCTCGCTTAATTCCACACTGGATAAAGCCAATTGTGATTGGCCGTCACGCATTTGGTGACCAATACAAAGCTACAGATTTCTTAGTGCCAGGTGCAGGCAAGCTAACTGTCACCTTCACGCCTGAAGATGGTTCGAAGCCAATGGAGTTTAATGTCTTTGATTTTCCATCATCTGGTGTGGCAATGGCAATGTATAACCTGGATGATTCAATCCGAGATTTTGCTAGAGCGACATTTAATTATGGATTGGTAAGAAAGTACCCAGTATTTCTTTCAACTAAGAACACAATTCTTAAAGCATACGATGGCCGATTTAAAGATATCTTTGCTGAGGTTTTTGAAAAAGAGTTTAAGGCTGAATTTGATAAGAATAAACTTGAGTATGACCACAGATTAATTGATGACATGGTGGCAACCTCACTTCGCTGGGAAGGTGGCTATATCTGGGCATGTAAAAATTATGATGGTGATGTTCAATCAGACACCGTTGCTCAAGGTTATGGTTCACTCGGTCTTATGACCTCCGTACTAATGTCGCCAGATGGTAAAACTGTTGAGGCAGAAGCAGCCCACGGCACAGTTACTCGTCACTTTAGGGATCACCAAGCGGGTAAAGCAACATCCACAAATCCAATTGCATCAATATTTGCTTGGACGCAAGGATTGGCTCACCGAGCAAAGTTAGATAACACTCCTAAGGTGGCTGAGTTCGCAAAAACTTTAGAGCGAATATGTATTGAAACTGTTGAGAGTGGCAAAATGACAAAGGATCTTGCCATCTTGATTAGTAAGGATGCACCTTGGCTTAATACCCAAGAATTCTTAGCTGCAATTGATGATAATTTAAAGAAGGTAATGGCTTAAATGTTAAGCAAAAAGCCCCCACTCAAATGAGTGGGGGCTTTTTTAATTACTAATTAATTTATGCGAGCACCAGATGTTGCATCAAATAAGTGAACTACATCAGGGTTAACGCCAACCGTCACGGTTTGCCCTGGCTTAGGTGGATTCTTTGGATCCCATCTAATTATTACTTGGCCAAGCTCTTCCGTTGTGTTGGCAAACTTCAATGCCTTATCTACTGGCTTGCCATAGACATAAGCATCTGAACCTAACTCTTCAACTACCTCAACAGCGACCTCAAAACCATTAGTGGCTGCAGTTAATCCTTCTGGCCTGATTCCAACAGTTACAGATGATCCAGCAGATGATGGAACAGCAATTGAAAGATTACCTAGCATTGCTTTTCCACCAGATACTGATGCAGTCAACAAGTTCATAGCAGGTGAGCCAATAAAACCAGCCACGAAGGCATTTTGTGGTTTTTCATAAAGATTTCTTGGAGAATCAACCTGTTGCAGTAAGCCATCTTTAAGGACAGCAACTCGATCACCCATTGTCATCGCTTCCACCTGATCATGGGTTACATAAACAGTAGTAATTCCAAGACGACGTTGCAGCGCTGCAATTTGGGTACGAGTTGCAACACGAAGTTTTGCATCCAGGTTTGATAATGGTTCATCCATCAAGAAAACTTGTGGCTCGCGCACAATGGCGCGTCCCATTGCTACCCGCTGACGTTGACCACCAGAAAGTGCTTTAGGTTTGCGATCTAAGTAATCCTGTAAATCTAATAATTTTGCAGCCTCTAAAACTCTTCGGTCGCGTTCTTCTTTTGCAACACCAGCAATTTTTAGCGCAAAGCCCATATTTTCAGCCACTGACATATGTGGGTAGAGGGCGTATGACTGAAAGACCATTGCAATATCGCGATCTTTAGGTGCAACATTAGTTACATCTTTATCACCGATGAATATTGATCCAGCGTCAATTTCTTCTAAGCCGGCCAACATGCGAAGTGATGTTGATTTACCGCAACCTGAAGGTCCAACTAAAACAAGGAACTCACCATCATTAACAGTCAGATCTAATTTATCTACTGCCGGTTTGGTAGTTCCAGGATAGATTCTTGATGCTTGCTTGAATACAACTGAGGCCATGGTTAGCACTCCTTCTTCCGGGTAGGTACGTACCCGACGATCCGTTGGATGAAGGTCTCACGGTTGTGAGAGTTGGCAAAGGATACGACAGTAAGGGTGAAAAGGGGAAGGTAGGCAGGGTTTAGACGCTGACATAGCACCTCCTGCTTTCCCACAGTTATCATTAGATATATGGCTGATGGCGCTTTAACCAGCATCGCAATCGTTTTAGCTCTAATTGCAGTGGGCGGAATCTTTGTGGCCGCAGAAATTGCGCTAATTTCTCTTCGAGAGTCTCAAATTAAACAGATCGCAAACAGAGGAAAACGTGGCGCCCGAGTGGCGGCCTTAACTAAACATCCAAATAGATTTTTAGCCGCTGCCCAAGTAGGAATTACTGTTTGTGGATTTTTATCAGCTGCCCTTGGCGCTGAACAGTTAGGACAATATGTAATTCCAAGGCTCGAGCAACTTGGGATCTCAAGTGGTAGTAGTGAGATTTTATCTATCGTTGGTATCACCTTAGTGATTGCTTATATATCTTTGGTATTTGGTGAGTTAGTGCCAAAACGGCTTGCGTTATATAAGACAGAGGCAATTGCGCTCGCTTCTGCTGCAACAATTGATCGAATCGCAATTATATTTAAACCAATTATTTGGCTTGTCTCTCACTCAACTGATTTGGTGATGAAACTATTTGGTATTAATGCTAAAACTCCTCGAAACGAAATCTCTGAAGCTGAGTTAATGGATTTAGTTAGCGGGCACGCAGATTTAACTAAAGAAGAGCGGGAAATTGTCACTGAGGTCTTTAAATCAAGTGATCGCTTGATTCATGAGGTGATGGTGCCAAGATCTGAGGTGGATTTCCTAGATGCCTCATTGACTATCTCACAAGCTAGAAAGATAGTTGTAAAACTCACTCACTCTCGTTACCCAGTTGTTCGTGGCAGTGGTGATGATGTAATTGGATTTTTGCATGCCAGAGATTTATTAGATCCAAAGCTAGATGATGCCCAACTGACAATTATAGAGATCGTTAGAAATATAATGTTTTTGCCGAGGAGTAGTCAGGTTTTACAAGCATTAACTGAGATGCGTAGCAAACGGCAACATATTGCAATTGTTCTTGATAAAAATGGTGGTACCAATGGGATTATTACCCTTGAAAATTTAGTTGAATGTTTAATTGGGCAGATTCAGGATGAATATGATGGGCATGAAACACAGCCACAACTTAAAGCTCGAGCCGGTGATATTGAAATTAGTGGTGAAGTTTTACTTTCAGACCTGCTGGAATCTAAGGATGTTTTGTTGCCCGCTGGTCCATATGAAACTGTAAGTGGTTTTATTGCCCATTATTTAGGGCGAATTGCGCAGGTTAATGATGTAATTCGAATTAACGGGGCACGCTTTACAATTATCAGTATGAATGGCAAGCAGGTAGGTAAATTATTACTTGCCAGGGATGATGTGAAGTAATGAGCAAAAAACGAGTTCTCTCAGGTATTCAACCAACCCATGATTCATTTCATCTTGGTAATTACCTTGGCGCCCTGAAGCAGTGGGTGGCGTTACAGCAAGATAATGATGCGTTTTACTGTGTAGTTGATTTACACGCACTTACTGTAGAAACTGATCCAAAATTATTAGAAAAAAGAACACTTTTATCAGCAGCTCAATTAATTGCTATTGGGGTTGATCCAAAACAGTGCACATTATTTATTCAATCTCATGTTCCAGCACACAATCAATTAGCTTGGGTACTGGAGTGCATAACTGGCTTTGGTGAAGCCGGGCGCATGACCCAGTTTAAAGATAAATCACAAAAGGGTGGAACTGATCGAACCAATGTTGGTCTGTTTACATATCCAATTCTGCAGGCGGCGGACATATTGTTGTATCAAGCAGATTTTGTGCCAGTAGGTGAGGATCAACGTCAACATATTGAATTGACCAGAGATTTAGGCCAAAGATTTAATAGTAAGCACAAAGAAGTTTTTAATATTCCACAGGCTCAAATTATTAAATCACTTGCAAAAATTAATGATCTGCAAGATCCAACTGCCAAGATGAGTAAATCTGCCGCTTCCATGTCTGGTGTGATTGAGCTATTGGATTCACCTGAGGCCACAATCAAAAAATTTAAATCAAGTGTTACCGATGCTGGGAAAGAGGTTAAATTTGATGAGAAGGAAAAAGCTGGTATCTCAAACTTGCTAACTATTCACTCAGCTCTCTCCGGCAAAACAATTGCTGAATTAGAAACTCAATTTGCTGGTAAAGGGTATGGTGATTTTAAAGCTGAGGTTGCCGATGTAGTTGTGCAAGCGCTTACGCCAATTCGCAAGCGCACTGAAGAGTTAATGAATGACCAAGCAGAGTTACTTCGCATACTTAAGTCCGGCGCAGAGAAAGCTAATCAAGTAGCTAGTAAGACACTATCTGATGTTTATGCCGCTTTAGGTCTGATTAAAAATGGCTAAGCGCTTAATTTCATTTGGTTTAGCGCTTTTACTAATCACAACCCTATTAACTCCATCGGCTAAAGCAGCCGGCGTAAAAATTGCGATCGCATACGAAGTTGGTGGCAAAGGGGATAATGGTGTAAATGATTTAGCATCTGTTGGATTAGAGCGCGCGATCAAAAAATATAAGCTTTCCAGATTGGATATCAGAGAACAGATCACCGATGGCACATTAGGGGATCGAATCACTAGGGTTAGATTTTTAGCAAGAAGTAAGTATCAATTAATTATTTGTGTTGGCTCAGGTTATGCCGATACCGTAAAACGCATTGCTAATGAATTTCCGAACACTCAATTTGCAATAATCGATGATGAATCTGTTGGATTAACCAATGTTTCAAATCTTTCTTTTGCAACTAGCGAGGGAGTTTATTTAGTTGCCGCCGCCCTTGCATCAGCGAGCAAGAGTGGAAAAATTGGATTTATTGGCGATAAATCTCTGAGTAGTGCAAGTAATTATGCCCTAGCTTTCAGCAGGGGCGCCTTAGCTGCAAACTCAAAGATTAAAGTAAGTACTTATTTGGGAGAGAGTTCTGTATCTGATGAGATTACAAAACAAATAAATACCGGAGTTGATCAAGTATTTTCTACTTGGGCAAAATCAGATGAGGCAATCTCAACTGTTGCATCATTTAGCAACAGTAGAAAAAAAACTTTAATCTCTGGAATTTTGCCGGAGCAATATTTTTTAAATTTTTCAGCCGGCAAGAAGAATCAGTACCTTGTATTGAATAAAAGGTTTGATCTTGCAGTAGAACAGATAATTGCAACTGAGATTGCTGGGAAAAATATGTTAGATATTCTGGATGCCAACAAAGGAATCTACGGTCATCGCTATAACTTTAAAGATGGTGGTCTTTCTGTAAAGTTAGTTAATGGCGGTGCTTTCTCAACCAAAACTCGTTCAATTCTTGAGGATCTAAAGGCTGGGCGAGTCAAAAACCTGCCAAATTCTCAGTAATCCTCTAAAAAGTTTAAACTCTGTATTTAGGGTTTAAGTAATTCTAAAGAAATCGTAATGAAAGGCTATGGGCGCCGTTATAAGGGAAACACTCTTCCCCGATAAGGTCAGCACACAACTTACCCCAATAATTATTGGGTCTTAGTCCTTGGGAGGGATTTTGAAAAAATCACACAAGCTCGTAGTGGCTATCGCAGCCGCGTCATTAATGGTTCCAGTTGCAGTTGCACCAGCAAATGCTGCCGGAGTTAAGCAAAAGGTTTGCGTTGCGCTAGATACTGGCGGAATCAACGATAAGTCATTCAATGAACTTTCATACGCAGGTGCAAAGTCTGCTTTGAAAAAAGGCTATGCATCAACAATTAAATACATTCCAAAAACTGCTACATCTTACGAAGAGAACGTAGCTCAGTGCGTTAAAGATAAGTCCACAGTTATTGTTGGCGTTGGTTATTTACTAGGCGATGCAATCACTGCTTCGGCTAAAGCAAATCCTGGAATCAAATATATTATGGTCGATTATCCTTCAGGTGGCGCAAACGTTAAAGGCCTAACCTATAAGACAAATGAGAACTCATTCCTTGCTGGATATATGGCTGCTGGTTATTCAAAGACTGGCGTAGTAGCTACTTACGGTGGAGCTCCAATTCCAACCGTATCTATCTTCATGGATGGATTTGCTAAGGGTGTTGAGTACTATAACGATGTTAAAGGTAAGTCAGTTAAGGTTCTTGGCTGGGATACAGCAAAGAAAACTGGAACTTTCGTTGGTGGATTTACAGACCAAGTTAAAGCAAAAGAGCTTTCAGTGGCCTTTGAGGCAAATAAAGCAGATGTGATTTTCCCAGTAGGTGGATCACTTGTTGTAGGAACTGTTGAAAACTCACTTGCTAGCGGAAAATCAGTAGCTCTATGGGTAGATGCTGATGCTCACCTAGCAGCACCTAAATACGACTCTGTTGTAATGCTCTCAGTACTTAAGGGATTACAAATAAGCGTTGAGCAAGCTATCAAGTCAGCCTACGATGGCAAATTTGATAACACACTTTATGTAGGAACTTTAAAGAATAAGGGTGTTTCTATTTCTCCACTATACGGAAAATACAAATCAACACTTATCTCAAAACAACTACAGACGGAAGTTGCTGACCTAGCAACTAATATCGCTGCTGGTTATATTTCAGCAGAGTAATAAGTAGTAAGAACAACTAGTTAAAACTCTGGCTGAGTTAAGAAATTAACTCAGCCAGAGTTTTACTTTATTCAAAGAAAGAAAGTTGCAAAATGTCGCTAGAGATTAAAGGAATTACCAAGAAATTTGGTGCCTTAGTTGCTAATGACTCAATTGATTTAAAAGTAAATAATAATGAAATTCTTGCCATACTTGGCGAGAATGGTGCAGGTAAGTCCACCTTAATGAATGTTGTATATGGGTTATTACCCGCAGATTCTGGTGAAATATTGATAGATGGCAAAAAAGTTGAGATTAATTCTCCTGCCGATGCGTTAGCAGTTGGAATCGGTATGGTGCACCAACATTTTATGTTGGTGCCGGTATTTACAGTGGCTGAAAATATTATATTAGGTCATGAGCAAAGCCAGCGCGGAGTATTAACCCTTACAGATGCTAAAGTTAAAATCAAGAAGATATGCCATGAGTTCAAATTTGAAATTGATCCTGATGCTTTGATTGAAAATTTACCAGTAGGTGTGCAACAAAGAGTAGAAATAATTAGAGCACTAATGTATGACGCTAAAGTATTGATATTAGATGAACCAACTGCTGTATTAACTCCACAAGAGACCGATGAACTGCTTAGCATGATGAAGATATTAAAATCTAAGGGAACTTCCATAATTTTTATCACCCATAAACTCCGTGAAGTAAAAGCAGTTGCAGATCAAATCACTGTTATTAGAAGAGGAAAAGTAGTTGGCAATGTAGACCCATCTACTTCACAAGAAGAATTAGCAAGTTTAATGGTAGGACGAGATGTTGACTTAAAAGTCAATAAATCAAATAAATCCCCAGGGCAAACTATTTTAAAAATAGACGACTTAAGCATTTATGATTTATCAGGAAGGACGATCGTTTCAAATCTTTCTATTGATATTAAATCAGGTGAAATCCTTGCTATCGCAGGGGTTCAAGGCAATGGCCAAAGTGAGATCGCAAGAGCAATCATGAATTTAGAAGCCCATGTCACTGGCTCGATAAAAGTTGAAGGTTCTGAAATTCTCGGCAAAACAGTTCATGAGAGTATTAAGTCGGGAATAGCATTTATCCCCGAATCTCGGGAACTAGATGGGCTTATTGGAAGTTTTTCCATAGCTGAAAATTTAATTCTAAATATTCATGATGTTGAACCATTTGCTAAGTTTGGTCAACTCTCTAAGAGTGCAATTGCTAATAATGCAACTGAGAGAGTAAAAGAATTTGATATCAGAGCTCAAAGTATCAATGACAGCGCTAGCTCACTATCTGGTGGAAATAAACAGAAAGTGGTACTTGCGCGGGAGTTATCTAGGAATGTGAAAGTTGTTGTTGCATCTCAACCAACTCGCGGACTAGATGTCGGTTCAATTGAATTTGTGCATGAAAGAATTCTCGCAGAACGCGCATCGGGCAGGGCAATTCTACTAATTAGCACTGAACTAGATGAAGTTATTGCACTTGCAGATCGGATAGCTGTGATTTATCGTGGTGAGATCTTAGGAATAGTTCAACCATCAGTTTCTCGTGAGAAATTAGGATTAATGATGGCTGGGATTAAATAATGCTTAAAAGATTTGATTCATTTCGAAAGGCGGCATTTCTTCCATTCCTAGCCTTTACACTGGCTTTTTTTATTGGTGGAATAATTATTGCACTCTCAGATTCTGCAGTATTAGCAAATATAAAATCTCCCGGTAAGTTTATTACGTCTTTTGCCTCAAAAATCGGTAATTCCTATTTAGTGATTTTCCAAGGGTCAATTTACGATGTAAATCTGGCAAGAGGGGAATCATTTTTCAAAGGGTTTTATCCACTTTCTGACACGGTAGTAAATGCAACACCATTAATTCTAGCTGGGTTAGCAGTAGCGCTTGCATTTAAATCTGGCTTATTTAATATTGGCGCACAGGGCCAATTTATTTTTGGTGCTATTGCAGCATCATTTGTTGGGTTTAAATTTGATTTTTCTCCAGTACTTCACGTAACTCTTGCACTCATAGCTGGAATAATTGCTGCCGGAATATATGGTGGAATCGTTGGGTTACTAAAATCAAAAACCGGTGCACATGAAGTAATTGTCACAATTATGCTCAACTACATTGCTTCCTTTTTCCTTCTATGGATTCTAAAAACTAAAACTTTTTTAAGGCCAGATAGCATGAATCCAATTGCACCTGAAGTTAAGCCAAGTGCTCAACTTCCATTATTTCTTGGCCAAAATTTAAGAATTCACTTGGGTATTTTCATAGCACTTATAACTGCAGTATTTATCTGGTGGTTATTAAATAAAAGTTCAGTAGGGTTTAAATTTAGGGCGGTTGGTGCCAATTCAAGTGCCGCAAAAACAGCTGGTATTTCTACGGGATTTGTTACATTTGCAACTATGTTTATATGTGGTGCACTTGCAGGTCTAGGGGGTGCAGTTCAGGTGCTGGGCACAAACCACGCTTTAAACCCTGAGATAGGGGGCAGTTATGGATTTGATGCAATCACAGTAGCGTTATTAGGAAGAGCTACGGTGACTGGAACGGTCTTAGCAGCATTTCTATTTGGAGCACTGCAAACTAGTGGTTTAAATCTACTATCTGTTACTGGAACCCCACTTGAAATAGTGCAGGTAATCCAAGCTTTAATTGTTCTCTTTATTGCAACACCTGCATTGGTTAAGTATATTTTTCGAATCAAAAAAGATGTTTCCGATAAGGCAATTGCTGCTAAAGGTTGGAACGGTTGATGAGTATTTTAAGCGCAAACCAAGCACGCCAAAAACGCGGAATTATTGCAATGCTGGCAATGCTTTTTCTATTTACTATTATTTTTTATCTAAAATCAAACAAAGTAGAGAATATAACGTTTGGCTTTGTAGTTGATAAGGAATGGCAATTATTAAATGAATGGCAAATTAGTTCCAAATCCGGCGCAGCACTATTTTTGATTATCGCTTTAGTAGGAATATGTCTAGCTTATTTACAATTTAAGAGGGGCAAGAATATAACTTTTGGGGGATTCATATTTGGCTTCGGAGTTATTCTAGCTTTTCTCTGTTGGACAGCAAGCGGTAAATTTGTTCCATTCACCAGTATTTTACAAGGCGCCGTTATGTTTTCTGTCCCATTAATTTTTGGTTCAATGTCTGGATTACTGTGTGAAAAGTCGGGTGTGATAAATATTGCTATTGAAGGCCAATTATTATTCGCTGCATGTATTTCAGCTATGGTCGCCAGTATTAGTCACAATGTAATTATTGGCTTGCTATTCGCACCAATTGCCGGAGCCCTTGTTTCATTGATGCTAGCGTTTTTTGCAATTAAGTATCAAGTTGATCAAGTAATTTTAGGATTCGTACTAAATCTTCTTGTGATTGGAATAACTGGCTTTATTTACTCGAAGTTATTGATTCCTTATGGCGATACTTGGAACGTTGGTCCAACATTTAAGCGAATTTCTATTCCATTCTTATCGCAAATCCCAGTAATTGGTCCGGTATTTTTTAATCAAACAATTGTGGTTTATTTGATGTATGCAATCGTGGCAATTATTCAATTTACACTTGTCAAAACACGTTGGGGATTACGGACTAGAGCAATTGGTGAACTTCCAATTGCAGCAGATAGTGTGGGAATTGATGTTAATCACTTGCGTTATAAAAACGTATTACTATCTGGTTTAGTCGCTGGAATTGGCGGATCTTATTTCACATTAGGCGCGGTTGGTAGTTTCACCAAAGAGATGACCTCCGGTGCAGGTTTTATTGCATTAGCATGTTTGATTTTTGGTAAATGGACTCCAAGAGGCGCAGTCACAGCTGCTTTATTCTTTGGTTTTACTACTAGCTTGCAAGGAAATCTATCAATCATTGGAGCATCAATCCCATCCGAATTCATGTTAATGCTTCCCTATATAGCGACAATAATTGCGGTATCTGGCGTAGTTGGACGGGTAAGGGCCCCGGCTGCAGATGGAATCCCATACTCACGCGGTAATAAATAGATTATTTTCGTAGGAGAATTACCCCGTGGATGTTAATTGGGACCAGCTACACCAGGCAGCAAATGATGTAATGAAAAATGCATATGCGCCATATTCAAAATTTAAAGTAGGTGTTGCCGGCTTAGTTTCAGATGGCAGGGTTGTGGTTGGTTGCAATAGTGAGAACGCAAGTTATGGTGTTGGATTATGCGCTGAGTGTGGATTAGTTTCTTCTTTAACCGCTACTGGTGGTGGAAGATTAATTGCTGTTGTTTGTGTTGATGGCAACGGAGATTACTTATCTCCCTGTGGAAGATGTCGCCAATTGCTTTTTGAGCATGGCGGAAATGAAATGTTATTCATGACCCCAGAGGGACCTAAACCATTTTCAACCTTACTTCCTTGGGCCTTTGGCCCAGAGGACCTCAAGTAAATGAGTGAAAGATTTGCAGCAGTAGAAATAATTTCAGTAAAGCGTGACAAGCAAGAATTAAGTAACGAACAAATCGACTGGACTATCG
>Ga0214921_10008828_pt1 | contig 12920 bp, 10 predicted proteins | sample LL1505_MetaG_FD_177992 | JGI IMG/M metagenome (GOLD analysis project Ga0214921, IMG submission 177992) | Freshwater microbial communities from Lake Lanier, Atlanta, Georgia, United States - LL-1505 | ecosystem: Environmental > Aquatic > Freshwater > Lake | place: USA: Georgia | collected... | reverse complement strand
AGTTTTGGCCAGCAAACACGCCGCCGAACAGCTGAGCAAACTCTCACAAGCCCAAAGGGAGAGGTTGTTCTACATAGAGGTCAAAGCCTTCTTCTGTGGGGACTTGACGCGTGCTGACATCGAACGTCGCTTCGGAGTCAAGCCAGCTGCGTCTGCCAGAGACCTAGCCAGTTACAAAAATCTGGCACCCAACAACCTTGTCTACAACGCTGCCCTAAGAAATTACGAGCCAACAGAGCGTTTCAATCCTGTTTTTGAGCACAGCGCTGACCGTGTGTTGGCTTGGTTCAGAGATGGCTTCGGAGATAGCCTTGATCTAAAAATTCAGCGAACCGTACCCTGTGAAGCTGCATCTGATTTAGTGCGTCCTGACTTGGAGACATTGGCAGTACTGACTCGTGCCATTGCTGGCCGCAGGCAGGTCAAGGTCAACTACCTGTCGCTGACTTCTGGTGCATCAACCAAGAGACTTTCGCCTTTGGCGTTAGCAGACACCGGGCAACGCTGGCACCTCCGCGCATATGACTGTGAGCGAGAGCGTTTCGCTGACTTTTCAATCACCCGCATTGTCAAAGCTAAGCCGCTGGACATTGACATTCCATTAAATCAAAGAATTGAAGCGGATGTGCAGTGGGCGAGGGTGGTTCGACTTGAGTTGGTTCCTCATCCCGGAGTCGAACATCCTGAGGCCATCGAAGCTGACTATCAGATGAAAGATGGCATGCTGGTGCTCGATATGCGTGCGCCACTGGTTGGTTATGCGTTGAGAAGGTGGGCCGTGGATTGCACACCCACCCACGATCTCGATCCGCTAACGCATCACTTGTATCTAAAAAATCCTCAAACTCTTTACGGAGTTGAAAGTGCTGCTTTAGCTCCAGGATTTTCCACACAATTGAATTAGGTGAAAAATGAACTTGAATTTCGAATTAGCTAAATTGCTTGGCATCAAAAGTGATCTTATTGTTCCAGTTGAAGTGTCAGCTGGAATTTTCATATTTTCAGTAATTTTCTATATTTCTTGGTCCTTGAAGATCAAGGCTACTCAAAATTTATTAGATCAGCTTAGAAGCCATCTTGCAAAAACTGAACTAAAAGGGCTTGACGCTCTGAACTCAGCCATTGCAAATACGCAAGATCCAAAATTAAAGAACTTACTATATGAAACTAAGGACAACTTAGTAGAAGTTGAAGGCGACTTTGGGACGGAATATTACAGCCTAAAAAGCTACCCAGATATTTGGAATGCCAGAGGCCTTTTAACTGGGCGAATGAATTTATCTTTATTTGAAACAATGCCGAACATATTGATTGGTGCCGGTCTGATGTTCACATTTATGTTTTTAGCTTGGGCTCTAGCTGATGCCGGCGGTGCTATGGGAGTCGGTAGTGCAGAAGCTAAGAGTAAAGCAATGGAATCACTCATAGCAAATGCAGGGGGCAAATTTACCAGTTCAATTATTGGTTTGTTCTGTTCTCTTACTTGGAGTTGGCGAGCAAAGGTTGCACTTGAAAAACTTCAGAGCACAATGAATGAAGTTCACTTTTCACTAAGGAAAGTTGCTCCAGATACAGCAGCGCAGGCAATTGTTCGCAGACAACACTCTGTTTTTAAAGAATTGCTTGCAGAAAGCCGCGAACAAGTTGGGCAGCTGAAGCGATTTGAAACTGATATTGCAGTTGCAATTGCTAAAGCTATTGGAAATGAATTGCAGCCCTCATTCCGAACCCTTGGCACGGAGCTTGTTCAGGCTATTCAGTTATTGACTGATCGTATTGGGAACATGAATGAAGATGCCCTGCAGAAGATGATTTCACAATTTATTGAAGAATTCAGAGGGACTTCATCAGCTGAAATGCAAGAGTTCAAATCTGTACTAACGCAGTTGGCTAAAAACCTTGAAGAAGCTGGTACCAAAATTGGAGCAGACATTGGCGCTGCTGGTACATCTTTTGGATCGGCGGCAGGAAACCTCGAAACTGTGATCATCAAAACGCAAGAAACGGTTGAGCAGCTTGATACAAGTCTTCTGCGCGCTAGAAATGTTGTAACTGAAGGATCGGATAGATTTGAGCTCATCTCCGATAAATTATTTACAAATTTACGAGCTGTTGATGGATTGCTAATTGGAGTTGATGCATTCCTCGAAAAAATTCAAAAAAATATCGGAACTCTCAACGATATTTCAGATTCGCTAGATGACACTGTTGAGGCTCAAAAGTTAATCTCTATTGAGTTCCGTGATGCAATTCCAAAATTGTCAAAGGCTTTGTCGGATGCGGTTATTGAAATTAGTCAAAGTTCGCAATCAGCTGCTGATTCATTGACTTCAATTCGTACTGAATTGGAAAGCACAAAAGGATCGATTGATCAAACTGTAGTGTCGCTAAGTACGGGTGTTGATCAATACACTGAAAAAGTGAAGTCATTGCATCTTATCCTTGATGAAAAAATTGGAGAAGCTATATCAAAGATCGGAACTGCAGTGATGGATCTCACGGACACGATTGATGATCTTGTTGAAGCATTGCCCAAAAAGTAAAGACAAAATATGCTTTTCATACCCATAAAAACTGAATCTTCTACAGAGAGTGTAGAGGAGGCAGGTTACTTGGCTTCAGCTAGTGACTTGATGGTTGGACTCTTGTTCGTATTTATCATCATGGTTGTTATCCTCTCTCAGCGTGTTGATCAAGTAACCAATGAAAATGAAAACAAAAATAAAGATCCACTAGAGTCTGCAGTGTTAACAATCGGAGAAAGAATGAGGAAGGCGGGAGTACCAGTAACTATTGATCCGTCTTCCGGGGTTATTACATTGCCTGCAGATACATTATTTCCGAGTGGTATAGCCGAATTGAACGCTAATGGTGTTGAAGTATTGAACAAGGCGCGACTATCTCTAGATGAAATACTTCCGTGTTATATATTTTCAGAGCGAAAAAATAGGTTTGCTTGCCCACCTAATCCAAGTGAAGTTGAAATCGAAACAATTTTTATTGAGGGTCACACTGACTCAAAACCACTTCACAAAGGAATTTATACCAATTGGCATCTAGGTTTGGACAGGGCTCGTGCTGTTTACGAAGTTCTTACGGCTGGTTCTATGAGCTCATATAAAAATGAGCGTGAATTAGATGCAGTTGGAATAAGCTCTTACGCGGACAAAAGGCCAGCTAAAGGCGGTCTTTTTGACGATTCAAAGAATCGCCGAGTTGAACTCCGATTTGTTCTTGCTTACAAGTCGGAAGACATCCAGCAAAATTTGACCAAATCGGTAACTAAGAAATGAGTTTCTCCGGCTTTCCTACTGATCTACCAGCAATTACTAGAGCAGTTAGTAATTTGCTTTCAGAGCCTTTGGGTCCCCCGCCGGACATGCGCTCTATAGGGCAGAAAACGTTTGATGCTTTTGAACAAAATAGATCAGACCTGGATAGTGTTAGAAAAAGAGATTGGAGACATGTTCCTTATGCAATTTGGTTAAACAAAGACATTGGCCTTTACAGGCGACCTGATGTAATTGATCGCTACTTTAAAGCGGAATTGTCAGAAGCTCTTAACAATACCAGAAGACCCCTTAAGTGGGGTAGGCCACTGGTTTTTGTTTACATAGAGCAATTTAATTTTGATGATCCACTTTTTAAAAAACTTTCTAAGCATACTAGTGATCTTTTTGCGTCATCGAAATTTGATAATGCGTCAAGTCTTGTTGGCTTGGTGAGAAGTTTAAATTTGTTTGATATTTCTGATGGTCCTAAAAATACAGCTTACTCGATTGCGCAATCTCGTCGTTCTTTTCATGATTGGATAAGAATCCATGATTTGTGGCCAAGCTTTGGTACAAGCCCATTTGCTGAGGCAGCTTTCAATGCATACCTTCAATCTTCAGATGATTTCAGAAGGACTCCCGAATTCGTAGATGTTCTCTTTGAGTGGGGCGTAACTGAGAACAATGCATTAAGGTATTCTTCTTCAAGGATAAAGATTGCAGAAGCTCTTTTATTGCCTTGGTTAAGTATTCAGCCAAATGATGGTTTAAAAAATAAGGTGATGAATTTTCTTCTTCATCACTTCGGGGATCCAAGAATTGGACGAAATCTCTGGCATGGTGTAAGTACTGAAGCCATTGGCGTTCTTATATCGTGGATTAATGGCCGCACTCTAGAATTATTCTTCAAAATATTGCAAGAAACTGCAGATTCAATTTGGCAGTTTCGGCAAAGATTTTGGACAGCATATTTTAAGGCCGGCCATATAGATGAGGCTTGGGTAGCACTTGGTCCTGATGCAGCGCTAGTTCTCAAGCGTCTCGATGATTCAAGACAACTTAAATTCGCAAATTTAATCGGGTCGGAATCTTCTCAGAGCGTCTTGTTGATTCGAATCGGGCAAATTCTATTCTGTGAGTGGAGTCATAACGGTAGGCTAAGAGCTCAAAGAATTGACTCAAATCAAGCACCAACAATGTATAAAAACTACTATGAATCAGATGATTTGCGGTTTCAGTCGCTGGATTTTAACAATGGACAACTTCAAGATCCTGGTCTTGTTCACTTCAGTTCTTCCACAGGTGGGTGGCAGGATAGAGCAAGAGTTTTTGTTCAAAAGCAAACTGGAATAAGAATGACCCAAGCTGAGGTGACTCGATGAAAATAATAAACACAGGTAAATCAATTGAATTTAACTTACCCGAACCTTTAAACATTTGGGCGAACTCTGCAACAGGTGACAAGCTGGCATTGGCAGCACGGCTACTTTCTGATTGCGAATTATTAGGATTGGCTTCAACAACTGCAAATCTACAAATTCCATATAGCCTTGTAGCAGCTTGGCCAGAATCTATCGCAGTAAGTGCAGGTTTACCAAGAAATTCACCCTTTGGATTCGATCTTCGCCTATCAAGTGGCTTAGGTCAAACTGGAACTACTCTTTCTGTACGATGGTTAAAACCGTCAACTTCAGTTCCGCTTAGTCATGTGCCCAACATTGATGGTTTAATTATCTCCTTAGGTGATCATTCATTTCGTATTCAAGATCCATATTTCAAAGTACTTGAATTAGTAAATGAATTCAATGAGATTGGGCTTATTGATCCTCAAGAGCAGTTTCGAATCTGGTCACATATCAGGGAAGCTCTTGGGGAGGATGCTGTCGGGAATGTTACCGATTCTTTCTTGAGAATTTTTAGAGTTACTAGTGCTGATTCGCTGACATTTTCATTTACTACCGATTCAAACGGTGATCTTCAAATTGATCCCGTATTACTTACATCACAATTTAATATTGAAGACGGCACTACTGGAAAGGTGAGAGCATTACTTGAAGCGGAGGAATCTACTTTAATTTCCAGACTCGATAGCCTTGGTTCTGGCGCTAGCTCATTTCCTTTGTCAAATGGGACTTATGTAGTAGTAGATGAACGACTTCAAAAAGCACTAGCAGCTGTTAAAGCGCTCCGAAAGGCTCCACCAGAAGAACGTAAAAGAGCTGTTTTACATCCTGAAGCTGTGATTGGTGAAATGATTGGAGAAGACAACGATGCGCAATCACTGCCGCCAGTTTTTATAGAAACTGAGACGTATTCCGAGCGCGTATTAGATGTAGCCGAATGGGTAGCACCTATCGTGCCATGGATCAAAGTTGAAAGCCAGCAATGGCTTCCTAGCGATACTTTTGGTTTTCGAGTTGGTAATGCGGAAATACCACTTAATGAGCATGAATTAGATTCGGCTATTCAACAGGTACAAGCTGCAATTGATAAAGGCGAAAAAATCGCATTGGTTAATGGTCAGGTCGTACCTGCAACTTCCGAAACTATTACATCTTTGTCGGATTTAAAGGAAGCGATTATTGCAAGAAAAGATCCCTCACCTAAGGGGGAAAAATTAAAAGTATCTAAAAATGTACTCATCATAAAATCTAATTTCGAAAGTTCGGATTTTGTTCATACTTCAGCGTCCAAGCGCCCCGGAATTCAAGGACTGCCAGAGCTCTTAAAAACACAGCCTAAGCAACATCAAATTGATGGTCTAACATGGCTCCAGCGCCACTGGATAGAAGGATCTGCTGGGGCTTTGTTAGCTGATGACATGGGTCTAGGCAAAACATTTCAAGCCCTTGCATACTTGGCATGGCTGAAGGAACAAATGCAGTCGGGATTGATTACAAAAAGGCCAATCCTGATTGTTGCACCTGTTGGCTTACTTCGCAACTGGGAAGCAGAACATGAATTACACCTTGCTTCTCCCGGACTTGGTGATGTGATCAGAGCTTACGGAGACCATATCAAATTTTTGAAAAAAGGATCTCACAAACAAGGTAATGCAGGATTAGACTCTGCGCAACTTAGCTCTGCTGATTGGGTGCTAGCAAATTACGAGGCCATTTCAGACTACCAATTAACATTCGGAGCGATTAAGTTTGCTTGTGTAGTCTTCGATGAGGCCCAAAAAGTCAAGACCCCATCAGCCCGGATGACTACAGCAGCAAAAGGCTTAAACACTGATTTCGTTTTAGCAATGACAGGAACGCCTGTTGAAAATAGGCTGGCTGATCTTTGGTGTATTGCAGATTTAGTTCAGCCATTTGCACTTGGTTCAATAAAAGATTTCAGCATCAAATATGAAAGTTCTGAATCTGAAATTGCAATCAAAAGCCTAAGAGAAAAAATTTGGCAAGAGGAATCTGAGATTCAAACTGACACACCTCTATTGATGCTGCGAAGATTGAAAAATGAGAAACTCAAAGGGTTACCTAGAAAGCACGAACATGTCATAAAAAAAGAGATGCCAGTCGAGCAGGCTAAAGCTTACAGTCACGCAATAGCTATGAAACAAATTAAAGGTCCTCAAGGAACACTAGGGACCATTCAAGCACTGCGGTCTGTTTCGTTACATCCAGACCTGTACCATGGAACGTCGCAAGATTTGGTTCCTGAAAAATCTGCTAGGTTTTTAGTTGCATTTGATATTTTGGACAAGTGCTTTGAGGCTAACGAAAAAGCTTTGATTTTTCTCGAGTCATTAGATTTGCAAGCAGGGGATCAACTTCCATTAATCCTTCAGCAGCGATATAAGCTATCCCATTTGCCTTTAGTCATAAATGGTGAAGTTAATACTTCTATAAGACAAGAACGTGTAAATGATTTTCAGAGTCGTTCTGGTTTTGATGTAATGATCCTATCGCCCAAAGCTGGCGGTGTTGGAATAACTTTAACTGCAGCGAATCACGTAATTCATTTGTCGCGATGGTGGAATCCAGCAGTTGAAGATCAATGCTCAGACAGAGCCTATCGAATCGGTCAGACAAAGGATGTTCACATTTATTACCCTATGGCTATAAATCCAAGTGATCCAGATACGAGCTTCGACATTAAATTAAATGATTTAATGACCAGAAAACGTCAATTGAGTCAGCAACTTTTAGCTCCTCCAATCATTACCAAGCAAGACTATGAATCCTTGTTGAATCAAGTCAAAGGCTAATCATGTCAGGAATTTTTTTCGTAAAACCTATTCTTAATTATTCTTACGAAATTTCAATTCCTGATTGGGTTCTTGATTCGTCCGGGCAGCCTGCAGGGCAGAGTGTCCCTCTCGAAGGTTGGCTTATTTCACAGTTCTACTTCCTAATCCTAAGGCATAGTGAGTTGCGCAGCAGACACTAGACCTAGAAAATATTGACCATATTCCAACTGAATCGCAAGGCTATGAATTTGTCAGAATTGCTGCAGATGAATTGAAGTGCTTGGGAAAGATCAATTGCTTGCATATGAACTTGGCTTGCATATAAAAATTTGGGCATGAATAAAAAATCGTGAATAAAGGGGTACATCTATGAGTGGAACACCAGAATACTATTTCGAGCAACGTTGGATTGGCCTTGAAAGCCTTGCCCAAATAATTGGAAGCCGTACTTTTTCAAGTAAGCGAAATTCCGTCGAGCTTTCTTTGGGTGAGAAATTTCAGGATTTGGTTACGATCATTGAGAGCTTACTCGCTTGTTCCTTTGAAATACGGGATGCTCTTTTTGAAAACAAACTATCAGAAGATGCTTTTCATCACGATATCAGTATGCTTGAAAGACGAGTTGAGCAAGCAGTAGCTGCGCTTAATGAAGGCGTATCAGAAGTTATGCGTATGAAGGTAGATGTACTCGTATCACTAGCAAATCACCGGGCCTATAAACAATACACAGATGAAAAAACATCCGATATCTAATTTGATACTCCGATAGTAATCAACTGGAGGCAACTATATGGCTAGAGTTTTTCCAAATGGCTGGAGAGAGGTTAACCCATTAGCTGACATAGGTCGAGAACTGGAAACCTTGGAGCTTTTGGGCAATAGCTTAGATGACTCGTATACCGTCTACCACGGTGTTCATTGGACAAATGTTGAAAGTAAGAACTACGCGATTTACGGTGAGATTGATTTTGCTGTAGTCAGCCCTTCGGGAAAACTTCTTCTTATAGAACAGAAGACTGGGTACTTGGATGAGACCGATGATGGGCTTGAGAAAAAGTATGCAGAAAAATCCAAGAATGTTCCGTTTCAAATCGCTCGAAATGCTCACGGCTTGCAACATCGTTTGAAGCAGGCACTCAAAGGAAACTCAGTTTTCGTTGATTCAATACTTTACTGCCCTGACTACAAAATCAAGAAGTTGGGCTCCGCTGGAATAGATCCCAAACGAATAGTTGATTCCACACGCAAGGATCAATTGGTTTCAATCATTCAATCTATCATTCCTGCGGAAGAGCCAAACACCATAATTCAAGAATTTTTGCATCAGTTCTTAAGCGATCTTTTGGAAATCGTGCCTGATGTCAATGCCGTCATTGGTCACACAGACAAGCTGTACACACGAGTCTCTGGGGGATTGTCAGAGTGGGCTCAGAAAATTGATTTCACTCCCTTCCGGCTACGTGTCATTGGGACTGCCGGATCAGGCAAGACCCAGCTCGCACTTTCCGTTTTCCGTGAATCCATAAAGCAAGGATGCAAACCCCTCTATGTTTGCTACAACCGGTCCCTTGCAGACCATGTTTCAAAAGTAGCGCCCGAGGGCGGGCTTGTGACTGGATATCACCAGTTGGGTGATCGAATTGCCAAACTACTTGGTACACCTATAGATCATCTAAAGCCCGGTCCTTTCGCGCAAATGGAGTCAATTCTCGACAGCTACCGCCCGAATGATGAGCAACTGTTTGACGACTTGATCATTGATGAAGGGCAAGATTTCAAGCCAGCATGGGCTGCTAATTTAATCCGCTTATTGCGACCAAACGGCAAAGCCTGGTGGCTTGAAGATCCACTACAGAACGTCTATTCAAGGGATCGTATGTCATTTGATGGGTGGGTGACTATACGATCAGATGAAAACTTTCGAAGTCCCAAGCGAGTTTTGAGTGGTATCAATGAGATCTTAGCTCTTAATCCACCGATTACTTCATCTAGTCCAATTGAAGGAGGTGATGTAGAGGTGCTAACCTATGAGCATCAAAGTGAATTGATTCCTCGGACTGTAGACGCGCTTGATAGAGCATTAGAGATTGGATTTGATCTAAAACACATAGCCTTACTTTCCTTTAGAGGTCGTGAGAGTTCTGCACTTACTCCATTCACACAAATCGGGAAGCACATTCTTCGCGCACCCATCCAAGGAAAGTACGATGAATTTGGAAATCCAGAATACTGTGATGGTGACATCTGTACGGACTCAGTTCATCGATTTAAAGGACAGGCTGCACCATGCGTAGTTCTAACAGAAATTGATTTCGCCCAATTAGATGAAAATTCAAAGATAAGAATTTTTGTAGGAGCTACCAGAGCTACTTTAAAGTTAATTCTTGTACTTTCAAAACGATCTCTGGATGCTTTGCTCAATCATCGATAGTTGTGCGAGATTGCATAAATTGAAAAAAAGTGGAAGTTGATCGAAGAAGTTACTAACAATTTTCAAAGGCTAATTCAACAATTCAAAATGAACAGAGTCAAGACTGACGCACTCTGCCGACGTTGCTACATGTAGTACGAATTACGAAAATTCGACTGGCCGGTAACTCATCACCGCGTCTATTTGCTCGCTTAGGATGATCACTAAATAGCAATTCAGCGAAGGCTGAAGCCTTAATTAAAAAATCGTTTGTACAAAGCAGAAAACTAATGTCAAATCATGATCAAACGTGAGCTATGAAAAGCAGCAGAGGAACAAGGCGAGCATCTATATCAAGGAATTGAAATGAATAAATTTGATCCTACACTTGAAGAAAAACTTTTGTCTCTCGTGATTTATTTGTTGTTTAAACAGCCTGATGGTCTCGACGCATTCTGTCTTGCAGACCTTTTAGGTATGAATTCCAAAGAGAGCGATGATTTCTACAATGAGACTGAAGACTCAAATGAGCCATTGAAAGAATGGATTCGATTAGGTGGAAAGGTAAATTTTTCTTGGCTAGAGAATCATGGTCCTCTTGAATTTCTAACTATGGGTCAATATCAGTATGAAATTTTGAGGGGTAAAGATCCAATTCTTTACGAAAAAATGAAATTGATTAGAGACAAATCAAATAAGCGTTGGAGTAATGATTGGAAGCAAATACACTCAAAAATTTTAACTGCCAAGAGTCTCATCAAAATAAAGCCTAACTATGAATCGTTAGATCTTACTTGGCGTTCAATGGTGTCTTCTTGTGCAAGAAAGCTACAGCAAGTCAACAAGCAAGATGAAGCCATGAAAATACAAGAGCTATCGTTTAAAGATCAGCTGATTGCTAAAAAATTAGCATAAAAATTTGAATGGTATTGATATGCTTGGACGATGCAAATCAATTAATTTGATCAGCCGCAATGATCGTAACTATCAAGAGTATTGCAAAAACCTGAAATTTATAAAAAATTGCAATCGCTTTATCGGCGAACCTGACTACAAACAAGTTATCACGGCTTGGTTGGAGGATGTAATTGTCAAGTATCTTTCTAGAAAATTTACCCATGACAGCAGATCAATTCTGACTTGGGAAGAGTTGTCAAGAACTAATCAATATGTTCGTAAATATAGAGAAATAGATGGTCTGTTTACTTCTTCGGAAGGATTGATTTATGTTGAAGTAAAGGCCAGCTTATCTAAGTCCAGCTTCAAAAGAGGGAAGACCCAAGTAAATGAAAACTTCAATTTGCTTGCAACAATAGACCAAAATTTGAAAGCAATTCTGACGATGGCGGATTGCAGGTGTTACGACCCTACTTTTGGTTATGCGAAGGAGTACATTGACGAAGAAAAAACATCCAGTGAACTATATAAAGATATTGAAGGGCTAAATTTTCCGGAGTCTTTTGCTGGTTCAAATAAATGGCTTTGGCTACTCAGTGAAACGGATGTTGCTGATATGGCAAATGCATACGGCCCCCCCCAAGAAGATCAGATGCAAGAGTATTGATAATGAAAAATACTAGATTGAAATCATTTAGTGATTTGGCTGAGGTAAAAAGCTTACTTACTTCAACCTCAAAACCTGTAGCTACGCTAGGTATAAAGAACGAGTCCAATGTCTCTTCGCAGCGGAACTATAAAAACCTGTCTGAAGCCGATCGAGGAAAGTGGTCAGTAATCTTTGATTTGTTATCGGATCCGTTCTTCGGCAATCTCGCTGAAGGGAAAATAAACAAAATTTCTTCCAAAAAATATTCCACAGTTGTGGCAGCCTTAACCTACCCAACTAAAGCTGATTCGATAATTGATCAAGTAGACCTCGATAGAGCGCACGGCATTGCCTATTTAATAAAAATCGGTGTCAACTCTGGCAGTATCAAATATACAAATGCGCGTATTCCATCTACATGGCGAATAGCCGGAAATCCTGGAACGCGAAGATAATTTTTGATGTCGTTGAGTAGTGCCTATGTGTTCATTTTTAGACGTTTTTGCCGCAGCACTCATCATCACATCATGTTGATTTTTTGATCTCATTAAAGTGCACCGGATTTTGAGGTGGGTTAGTCCTATAAATCTCCGCACAGAAGGATCTATTGAGGGACCGCATCAGCAGCGAACCAGATGATGGCGTCTTGGTCGAAGTAGCACCCAGGTTGTTGGCCGCATCAAGCTGCTGATCTAGGCACCTTATTAACCGAATCGTTCTGCCTGTCAAGCCCCGGTTTAAGCTCATTCCTTGAGCCTAGACTCCAGCACAATATTTCAATTTTTAAGCCCAATTTTGAAAATTTTGCACTATGCTGGTGTTTTCTACCAACGACCTGGTCAAGACCATGCAATCCAGCACAGCTGAAAACGCCATCATGACCATTGGGGAAGTCGCCGACTACCTCAAAGTCACCGAACGAACGATCTACCGGCTGGCTGGAGCTAAGCAGATACCAGCCTTCAAGGTCGGGGGGAGCTGGCGCTTTTCGAAAAGTGATATCGACTTTTGGATACGAGAGCAATCTTTCAGTGCTTCTGATGAGAATCGGGGTTAGGTAGGTAGAAATGCTCGCAAAACTCGAACGATTCATCGGCGGAATCGAGGATCTCAACAGCAAGTTGATTCTGCTGGTCGGTCCCAGCCGCAGTGGCAAGACCCAACTGCTTCGCCAACTCAGCGCCAAGCTCAATATCGAGCCGCTCAACGTCGGCATGGAGCTGGGGCGCAGACTGGCGGCCACTTCAAACAACAAGCGCGGTTTCTCGGCGGGCGAACTGCTGCGGGAGATCGCAGACAGGGAGCACACCGAAGATCCGCTGCTGCTCGACAATCTCGAGTTGATGTTCGAGCCCAGCCTGCAGATCAACCCGCTTGATCTCGTCAGGCGGCTGGCTCATTCCAAACGCGTCGTAGCCGTCTGGCCAGGCGAGCTGCGCGGCGACCGCTTGGTGTACGCGGACATGAGCCACCCAGAACATCGTGACTACAGCC
>Ga0214921_10008825_pt1 | contig 12922 bp, 12 predicted proteins | sample LL1505_MetaG_FD_177992 | JGI IMG/M metagenome (GOLD analysis project Ga0214921, IMG submission 177992) | Freshwater microbial communities from Lake Lanier, Atlanta, Georgia, United States - LL-1505 | ecosystem: Environmental > Aquatic > Freshwater > Lake | place: USA: Georgia | collected... | reverse complement strand
CGTATCTTTCGGAACCGTCTCTTCCAACCGGTCATACACATATTTACTATCAAAGCCAAAGATGTTGTAGCCGATCATGACGTCCGGCTGTATTTTACCGATCCAGTAGAACCACGCGCGAAGTAGCAATCCTTCGTCGCGGAAAGCGTACGCCTCAATCGGTACATCGGCTCCTGGCGGCTTAATCGACGCCTTCTCCACTACTTCGCCTTCCGCCGGTCCCAGAACCCAGATATGCTTACTGACGGCTACACCGCGCTTGTAGAGCACAGTGCCAATCTGAATAATTTCGTCGCCGGCAATCTGCGGCAATCCCGCCGTCAAAAGCGTATCTAGATTGGTCATAGCGGTTTCCCGAGTCGTTTTTGTCGCCAGACGGAGCGCGTGTAATGCTTCCTGTACTCGCGATTCCATTTGCTTTCCTACGAGCATGAGACGAAGCGTCTCACCGAGGACAGTGCCCGTTGGCATATGTTTGAGATAAATGGGAGAAATTCGGCTCTTCTTACGATTCATCGCGGCGGCGAGCATATCGCACAACTCGACGACTGTATCGGGTATGTATCGTTCGTACATATCGCGCACAACCTTACGATACGTTTTCTTCGCCAGAGGAAAGTCGCCGTGACTCGATGTACATTCGATATCCCACGACGCGACCAGATAGGGTGCCATACCGGCATCTTCGCCCGCGGCGACATCCATCCAATCGGCTTTAGCGCAAATAGTCGTTTTCGCATCGCCCTTCTCGTTGATTTCCCAGCTCTCCGCGGGAATACGAATCCATCCCGCCGGTGAAATATTCCGAATATGAAAGAAGCGCAGAACTGGATCAATATTTGCTTCATAGACTTTGAGCGCGATCCGCGTTCCATCGGCCGACAGTACGGCTACATCATCGCCACGTACCGATGTTTGAAGTACAGGGATTGCCGCAGGTCCAAAGAGAGATACGACCTCGTATTCCTTCGGTTCGCAGGATTTCGTAAGCAGTCGGTCCTTGAGAGCGCGCCAAATGAATAGCGAAGGAACCGTAATCTTGAGGAACACGCCCATTTCTCCGCCATTGTAGTCAAAGAGAGTTTTATGGCTCTCTAAAGTCATTTTGAGTAACGCGTGGCTGGATAACTTTACTCCGTTACAGACCCAGTCTTTGAAATTTTCAATCGCACCTGACTTATTCGCAAGAACCTTCGGTATGCGAACATAAAAGAACGGACAGAAGTTTTCAATCTGGAGAGTAATGGAACGACCTATCGAATCGGTGCCGAATATCTCAATCTGAAAGCGCTTGTTATCGCCTTCCGATGTCTTTTTATAGGAAGTTCGCTCCGTATCGGAATCGTAGTCTTCTACGTCGAATTCCCGAGCGAGATAAATATCTCGGCTGAGAATATCCTTACACTGGAAGTATAAATCATTGGTTTCAGGGTTCATAGGAGGTGCCATACATTCATTACGCGATTCGCATATCAATTTTTTACCCCCTATATAAATAATTTAATGACATAATTATCCTATGCGAATAACTTTAAAAAATGCTATATTGATTGTCCATTTCCAGGGTGATAAAGAGCATATGAACGCTCTGCTCAATCCAATTTCCAACCAGTACGAAGGAGTCTTGGAGCACCGCGAAGGACATAATTTTCCTTCCGTCCATATTCCGAAAGAACATTTCCTTGCGAAGTACAAGCCTATGTGCGAATATGTCATCGGATGCTATAATACGAAGAGTATCGCGCACGAATTACTACACGCAAAATTCTATATGGATATATCGTACCGAGAGCAGATATTGTTGGAATGGCAGGATTTAGAGAGCGCTCATCGGAATATCATAACAATATTCTTGAAAAAATTAGGATATTCCGAAAAGGTTTTAATTGATGAATATCAGGCCTATAGATATACGGAAGCGCCGAACTTTTTTGGAATTAGGCTGTCAAACACCGTATCCGAGTCAAATCGTGCCATACGACATTAATTTCCGATTCAATGGGTACTCGCTCTTTTACAAACCGCATATGAAATTTAGGAATCAAGACAATCGATTGGTAGAATTCTGTAATATTGGAAATAGCATATCCGCATTTACAAAATGCGTTTGCGATCGCCATGAGGTATTCACTATGATATTGCGGATCAAGATATTGGAAATTCACGCGAATCTCGACCTCCTTCTCGTTATCGGTCGGCCAGATAGTCGCGATAATTCGCTGCGGTTTCATTTTACTCTTATTCTTACTATAGAAAATAAATTCAATTTTTTGTGAAAAAATGAACCAAGCGGAGAGTATTGGATCGTGTTCAATGACCGACGATTATCCTTTTACGTCGTGGAACGACTATTTTCGTGCGCTAAGTCTCTATCTGAATACCTGTGATTACAATATAAAGTACCCCGAGTACGCAAAATTTCATAATCGTGTAGGAACCGACCATGAAATTATTGATTCGTTATTGCGTTCTGCGGACAATGCGGAAAATGCACAGAAGGGACTGGATGGATTTATGAATACGGTGCGTGATGCGCGTTATACGAAAGATATGATTCATCTCACCGCGTATCTACAACAATTCATTCGCGCAGGAGCAGTTCCAGATATTGATATCGTATTCCGAGCCAAATATGAAGGTCATAGACTCGAGGACGAGATTTGTACGTATCGTTCTCGAGGATATCTAGTGGATGCGCTCGCGATTGCGTACCCAGGTATCAATGTAAATACATACATACAGTGGCATTGTATTACATCTACAGATTGCGCAAACTATGAGCAAGAACGGTTACTTGCGCTGAAAAAGGAAAGTGTATATTTGAGCGCATTCTAGTGCCGACGATTGCGTCGCGTGGACGCACGACGACTCGAGCGCTTCGGTGATTTGAAGGTCTTCGATTTTGGTAGCATACTGTGACCGAATAGGAGAAGAGCAGCGGGACCGGCTTTTTGTACGGCACCCATCAACGAACCGAGTACCGATTCGGCGAATCCGCCCGTTTGGCCCGTAAGTTGATTTTTCGCTAGAATATCACTGTTGCTTACAATACCGGCCTGTACTCCGGGCGCACCGCTATCGGCGGGAGGCGGAGGCAAACTCAACTGTTCCTTCATTTCCGACATATCGCGCATAAATGGTACGGCGTTGGTCGTTTCTTTCGAACCTGGAACTTTGTATTCCTCAATATCTCCCGTAGGTGTCACCTTGATGACACTCGGATATCCCTGGATTTTCGCATTCGCGATGCTCGGTATTTTCGGTAGCATATCTTCGCGCACACTCACTATATTCGCAGTACGTCCCGGTGTTTTCTCGAGTTCTTTCCAGGAAGGTTTGTAGTTTTGACAATGACCGCACCAGTCGGCATAGACGAGTACGAACGTAAGCGGACCCTCGTGAATGAGAGCCTCGACCTTTGTAATTTTCGCATCATTATCTACCGTGAGCGGCGGAGTGGTCACAAACCGACCGTGCGCATTACGACCACGAGGCATCTTCTATAAAGACGAGTGATAAAGTTTTTGGCGAACACTATTTCATTTTGAATAAGTAAGAGGAATGCATAAATTCGTGTATCTTTCCATTGCGCTTTTTCTCGTGATGGTCGCATCCATGATATTCCACCGGAATTTGGGTGAATCCTTTGAGAATGTACCAAGTATTGAGGTAGCAAACGCGTGTCCAACGGAAGCGATCCGAGGTCCCGATGGTAGCATTCGCGTCAATCCTGGCAATCGTACTTTCAAAACCTTATCCGACTACGTTGGATATTTATCGGGACTGTACGCGAAAGGTTCGATGTGTATTCCTCCGAAAGTGATGCCCAATCGGTCTCCGATCGATGGTCTTCTAGGCGGACTCGGAAACGGAGCGCAACCACCAGAAACGGTCGCGCTCGAAGGAACGACGCGGAACGTGATGGATTCAACGATCGATGAGCAAACGTCGGCACGTACGCCCGTGAATAAATTAGACGATTACGAATACACGCGTGTCTATGAGACGGAACGCGGAGGACGTAATACTTTATCCAAGGCGAGCAAGAATGAACTATTGGAAAATCGTATTTTAGATTGGGCGGCTCTGCCGTTTAATTCGGAGGAGAGAGCGCGAAATGAAGACGAGTTTATTGCCGGTCGTATGCGCGATGGATTCCAGGAACCGAAATCGGGTATATTTTTCAATACTGTCGAAGGAAAGACACTAGAGCCTCCGGATGTAGATGCGAAAAAGGCGCGCGAACAAAAAATTCTATCGTCGTACCAACCTACCGATATCAGCAAACACGTTATGGATAGTCAGACAGAGGTCGTCGCGAATATCGTGAATAAGATGTACGCGGAGGATAAGTCGTGGGAACCGGTCGTCACCCAAGTCGGCGAAAATCAGTGGGAGGTCACCGAATTACGTCCGAAGCCTCGCAAGGAACGATTTGCCCAGGAGGCAACTCAGGAACTCTCGATGATGGAAGCGAAGGAACTCGTCGTTCCGCCGCCCGTAGTCGATATCGACGACCGTATTCGCGGCGATCCGTACTTCGATAAATCGGGAGTCGGCGATAGGGATAACAATCGTCTGTGGAATTACAAAGAATTCAATAAATGGACGCCAGGACTGGAGCGAATGTTTGCTCCGACGGCCGATAATAAGGCGTGGTATTAGTCGCACGGCACGGAGTGAATCTTTGGCTGCGACTGCGACTGCGACTGCGACTGCGACTGCAACTGCCTTTGAAGCATAGTCGTCAGATGCTCCGACTTCATCTTTGTATTCTCGTCGTAGGATACAATCACTTTTAGACCGTTATGTAAATAGAATGTATGATTGTACATATCGGTGATTGTCGCCAGGATTAAATCATAAAGAATAAAGTATTCTTCGTGTTTTCCGTCTTCGAATATGCGCATACCTTTCGCATGAAATTCAACATAAGGGTTGAGAATACGAATAGACATTGTACTCTGTGTGCTTCTACACACGCAACATTTCATTTTTTCTTCAAAACGATGTTTTGAAGAAATAAGAATTCCGATAAATTTTGGTCCGCAAAGATGCGGAAATGACGAAATAAGCCTAGCTCAGTCGGAAGTCCATAGGTAGGTTGGTAAGGCTTTCTTTGAATGGAACAACCCGAGACTAGGATGCTATTTTTTTGGAATATACAGGAAAACCTTCCACCTACCCACTCTAATCCGGAGAGAATAATCGCGGTTCGTTCTCCGTATTTATTTCCCATAGTAAAGAAATCGACGATGCCTATCCGCGTACTCATAGATATACGAGAAACGGATTTATGGCGCGAATTAGAACCGTACCGCACGGTCGGTACAGAGCAGTGGTTCGTCGAGCAGACGACGCTCGATGTTGGAGATGTAGCATTTACCAATACCGAGGATATCAGTGGCAGTAGCGGCAGTAGCGGCGGAAAACCGTACGTTGTTTTGGAACGGAAAACCGCCGAGGATTTGGGAGCGAGCCAGAAAGACGGCCGGTATAGAGAGCAGAGAGTGCGTTTGTACGCTTTACGCGGAGCCGGAACCGCTATCGGATATCTCTTAGAATCTCCGCCGTGGTCACCGACGCTCTCTCGTAGTTGGTGTCGTGGTGCCTTCAACGAAGTTCATTTACAACAGGCGATGGTCCGATTACAATTACGTCATACGATTCCGATTTTTCAGTCGGCATCGGTACGCGAATCGGTTCAGTGGATACGCCGGATTGCGAAATCTCTGGTAGCCGATCCGACCGTATTTCAAGGTTCTCTCGCGCAGACCGCGAGCGCAGCAGCAACCGCCTACACCGAAGCGATTCACGTGAAAAAAGCCGAGAATGCGACGCCTGAACGAATTTTACGAACGATGTTGTTGGCCATACCTGGTCTGGGTAAAACCTTTGTCGATGCGTTGCTAGAATCCGGCCATAATTCCTTGACCGCTATTCAGGCAATGACCGAAGAGCAATTATCCGAACTCAAAGCCGGTAAGCGAAAATTAGGTAAGTCATTGGCATCCGTGATCCATTCCGCGCTTCACTCGTAGGCTTTCGGAAAAAATTGAATACACGTGAAGCGGATAGAAGCAGGCAGGGAAAATATTCTACCGAATTACACGATTCCTTCCTTCCTTTCCAAAAATGTCTTCCTTTCCTTACGATGAGACGTACGCCGAGATTGTACGAGTAGCGCAGAGCATTTCCGTTGTCCGTACCGAGGGCGACGGACGTATTGATAGTGCGATGAAGGAGCAACCGTTTCTCCAGGAACTTCGGCGACAACTTCTCTCATCCCATCCGACGTGGGAGATTCAGATTTCGCCGCCGCGCGCGGCGTGCGACGTACTCATCAACGGTATCCGCGTGAATCTGAAACTTACGGACTGTAAGACGGCGGATAACGCGGCCAATAAGCCGTCCATCTTCTACAGCATTACGGGTCTGACGACCTATCCGTATTCGTCAAACTGGAACGACTTTCTCGCGAAACTAACCGAGGCCAAAGCCCGCGGCGAGTTCAAGCGTACGCGCGATAAGACAACGGAGTACCATTATCTCGCGAAAAACAAACTGACAGGCGAGGTTCTCTTCAAGCCCATATTTGATATTCATACCTACGTCAGCAACGCGAGCAACGATCTTCAGATCAACTGGCGCCACGAGTTCGAGCACGCCGGACATACAACGGACGACGATAAGTACATGGAGAAAGTAGTCGCGCTACTCCGCGCAATACAAAAATCCGTCCAGGAGATGATTGCGCGAACCCGTCTGTTCGCAGACGCCGATTTCAGTACGCTATTGTAAAAGAACATTCTCCAACTGCTTGTGTCCAATCTTAAAACGTCCAGAATAAATATAGTCTTTCTGGAAATCGCTGCTATTCAGAAACGCAACAACTGTATGAAGTTCGGCGGTTGTCATCGGAGCGCGGGGAATCATACATAATAAACCACCACCAAAATACTGGACTTTTTCGATAAACGCGACATCTTTTCGGCGCGAGAGCGTTTGAATAAATATACACGGCTCGCCCATATGCGCGCGAATCGTCGTAATATTACGCGGCGCGCCCCATTCGAACCAATTCAACTCCGTAAAGGTACGGATTTTCCGCGCCAGAAGCGCCGGTTTCGCCGCGAGTAAATGCGCATTGATTGCGGAATCCGATGTTGGAAATTCAGTCGTAAAGATATACTTATCTAGCGTACCGATATCATTGAGAACCTGAATATTACCAATCGGAACTTTATAGACTTCTTCCTTTCCGCTGACGAGACCGACATAAATATCAAAGCGTTCCGAAAGAGGCCTACCGACCGATTCAGAGTCACTAAAGGTCAGAATACCGTTCGTCACATGACAATACATACGTTTCTCATTGACCTGCGCAAATCTCGTTGTCGCTCCCTTCTCGTAACGAAAGACTACTACATCAATACTTGCTCCGTCAAAGAGTCGCTCGTCGTGAGGAAAGTAAAAGTCGGTAAAGGCGCCGTTCGCGGTCATCGTCGTAATGATCGAGGCAGCGCGCGTCATCTTCATAAAATCGGAAGGAACGATAAATATCAACTCGCCGCCGTCGGCCAATAGCGAATAGCATTGTTCAATAAATTGGATATACAGATTACCGGCGGTCTGTTTAACGAAGGGAGGATTACCGATAATTGTTGGAAATAGTGGTAACGCCGTTTGTTGCGTAAAATCTCCGTAAAAGATAAGTTGGTGATTATTGAAGGTCACGACAGGTTTTATCGTTTCATCGAGTTCAAAGCATACCATCGGATAATTCGCATCGTAGGCTTTGAATTTTTGTAGAAGATGGCCGGCGCCGAAAGAGGGTTCCAGCAGTCGTTGGCCTTTATGCTTCACGAAATCAAATACACGCTGTTGCAATATCTCATTCACAGTAAAATATTGGCCGGTAGATTTTTTATATTCAATAACATTCATCGCGTACCTGCGAAGCTAAAAAACTCCGATGTATTCAATTTTGACGCCGGCCTATACTATATCGGCGATATTCCGAGTCGCTACAAATCGCTCTTTGGTATCGCTCTTAGGAGTCGGAGATTGTGGAGCCTTCGCGCCATTTGTATTGTGCTCAAAAGAGTTTTTAGGACTTTCCTGAGATTGTGTCTTTTCCGCTTTCGATTCCATGATCTCCTTCATAATAAGATGATATACGATCTCTCCGAAATCCATTGTACTTATTCGCAACTCTAATCCCGTAATTTCATTTTTTTCACCCTCTCTGAACGCAACGACTCTCGTAGTTTTGCTTATCGAAAGTCTAAAAGAATTAATAGTAACAACAGATAATGGGTGTTACGTTTGTTACCGCATTCTATCTACCATCCAATCTTGTACATAGGAAATTAGAAACATACATCTCATTGTTCGAGGAATTAGCGGCGACGGGTATTCCTCTCGTCGTATATTTAGACAGGCGATTACCAGAATTCGGAGAAAGAATTTGTAGGGAATACAAAAATATTCAAAAATGTATTTATGTTGATTTAAATACATCGTTTGTTCCAAAAAATGTATCTCTTCCTAAATTTCGCAATATCGATAAGGATACCGTCGATTATTTATGTATTCAATTATCAAAATTAAAACATGTATCGGATGCTACTCGGTTTATTGAGACATCGCATATAGCATGGATAGATTTTGGTATTTATCATATGTTTCGTGACCGCGAGATATGTCGATTTTTATTACATAAAATAGCCAGTAGTACTTTTCCTACAGATACAATTTTATCGCCTGGATGCTATACGATTGAATTGATACAGCCATTTGATTCTGTATGCTGGAATCACTGCGGAAGTTTTTTACTCGGAGCAAAAGCATTATTCAAAGAGGCATACGATGTACAAATGTCAATAGTCGCAGAAAATTTGCCACAATTGACCTGGGAAGTGAATTATTGGAGTATGATGAATAAATATTTTACAACGTATATGGCAAATCATGATGAATTAATTCTTCACAATATTTGTGACTATATTTGTCCATAGGCACCACGGCGTTACGACATGATGAAGAATTTTCTCCGAAATCCAACCATCAATCGCGGTCCGTAATGATTCGTAATCATCAAATACTATAAACCCACCGTTTATCGCTAGACGACGCGTTTCTGTAAATTGCTTGTTCAGTGCGGGAATGTTATGATCTGCGTCTATATGTATAGCATCATATGTATTCGACGGAAGCGTTTTCATAATTTCCACGGCGTCTCCCAAAATAAATGTCACGCGGTTATGAAATTGACTATTTAGATAATCTACAACCTTTGGCGCATAGCGTGAATCGTTATCTATACAGGTGATCCGAATAGATGGATTGGATGCGAGAAGTATGAGCAAAGAATGACCAACATATACTCCTACTTCGAGAACGTTGCGGGATATTTGACCTACGCGAAACAGCGCTTCCTGCTTTTTGAGTGTTTCGCGTTGGTATATATATTCTTGGCCGTTGAACATATAACTTCCCCATCCATGTATCCATTGTCCATTCAGTACCGAATGGATGGCTTCAAAATGGTGAAAATTTTCTAGGAGTACGCGAGCAGGAACTGAATCAGGATGGTCACGTACAGCATTCTCTAATATTTCACGTCCAAACATAGTCTATTGAAATAAACAATTCTAGGTTTAGACCCCAAAAAAACTGAGAATACTTAAAAAGCTACCGGATATATATATTCAATGGACTCTCATATTCCCGTGACGGACGAACCGAAAGTCTATAATCCCTGGAATCTTAACAACCGGCGCATACCGGATGCTACGATTCTCCAATTTCTACGGCAATACGGAATTAAAGATCGGCCACAACGGTGGGAACTTTTCCGTCAAGCCTGCGTTCATAGTTCGTACGTCGATCGTAAAGAAAACTTTACGAATCCGGCGGGAGAGCCGGTCACAGTCGCTCCGAAACCCGAAGAATGTATGGGACTCTGCGAAGCCGATAATGAACAGATTGAATTTGTGGGAGATTCGCTCCTCGGTTGTATAATTGCGCTGTATCTCCACGAACGATATCCAGACCAGGACGAAGGATTCCTGACGCGTCTGCGCACACGGCTTGTCAATAATAAACAACTCGGAGAACTCGCAATTAAAATAGGATTTCAAAATTGGATTATACTCAGTCGGCATGTAGAAGATGTATGTAACGGTCGTCGTAATCTAAGAATCTTAGGAAGTATGTTGGAAGCATGGGTCGGCGCAATGTATTTGGATATCGCGGAGAAAAATCCAGGTGCGGCGTTTCTGCGTGTCAAGACGTGGCTAATCAATCTGTTTGAAACACAGGTCGATTTTGTAGCGCTGATTAGCGAAGATAATAACTTCAAAGATCAACTTCTGAAATTTTACCAAGCGGCCTATCATACGCCACCGAAGTATAAAGAAGTCGCGGTGGAAGGTCCGCTACACGATCGTACTTTTACAATGGGCGTTTTATCTCCATCGGGAGAAGTCGTTGCTACGGCGACCGCACGAAATAAGAAGGTCGCCGAGCAGGAAGCGAGTCGTAAAGCGCTGATTAAACTGGGCGGATTGGAGGAAGATAGCTAAGACGAAGAGCAGAAGCAGACGCAGAAAAGCAGACAAATGCGCCAAACTATACTCGTAAAAATAATCCTGAGAATGTAGATATGGCAACCGAATCTAAAGAAGGATGGACGGAGAATACTCTCGCTCCAAAAGCAAAAGCACAGGCAAGAGGTCCGCCCCGGTGGGGAGCGCCAATAGATATCTCGAAGATTACCGTAACTCCCGCGCCACCGAATCTTTTTGAACAATTGGAAAGTCTTACGTCTGTGATGCCGATGGCCGGAGAGAAATCCGAAGCGGTAGGAACAGGCGTGGGCGTGACGGGAGCGCCTGGAGCCAAACGAGCACCGCGTGCGAAATCTACAGAAGTCACAGGAGTCACAGCAGCCACAGACGCAAGCGAACGAGCGCCTCGGGCGACCCGCGAACTTCCGAAATTCGGTTCAACGTATGGCGAATTACCTCCCGCGTTCGCGAAAATTGCGACAGGACTCGAGAAAATTATCGAAAAAGATAAAATCTTAGTTAAGCCGGATGTATTTGTTCCATCCAATCGTCGGGCCTTCAAACAATTTATAATCCAAGCCTACCGACGCTATATACTTCCGAAATTACCCGACCTACCGGATCCGGATGCGTGCGCGAAACAAGCAGTAGCTTCGAAATCCGAAGTCAAATCTTTTGCCTACCAGTCGTTCGTACGGGATTATTTACAAAGAGCAAGCCCCTATCGCGGAGCCTTAGTGTATCACGGTCTCGGATCCGGTAAAACTTGTACATCCATTGCGACGCTTGAATCGTTGTACCAGGCGGGACAGAAGCCGGTATATATTATGACGCCGGCGTCGCTGGATCCCAATTACCGCGATGAGATTACGAAATGCGGACCCTACGTATTTCGAACATCCAATTATTGGATATGGGTACCTATTCCGAAACTCAGTCCGACTCCTCCACCGGAAGCCGAATTTGCGGTCAATGTTCTTGGTATTCCTGTCAAAAGTATTATGAAACGTAAGGGCGTATGGATTCCGGAACCAGGCAAACCCGCCAACTTTGAATCGTTGGGAGCCGAGGAACAACGGCAAATCAAGGATCAAATCGCCGAACATATTAATGCGCGTTTCGTATTTATTCACTACAACGGATTACAGCAACGCGAAGTACGAGAATGGGCGTGCGATACAAAGTTACGGAATCGGTTTGACGGCGCGACGATTGTCATCGACGAAGTTCATAATTTGACTCGTACAATTAATAACTCGGGACTGGAAGACTTTTACAAACAGGAACCACGGGATCTCGCGGAATACATTCCGAAATTCTGTAATACGGGTCAGGAATACCGCGTAAGTTATCTTTTGTATCGTATTCTTTGTAATGCGGTCGGATGTAAAATTATTGCGTTATCGGCGACACCGATTATTAACTTTCCGCAGGAAATCGCAATTCTCGCAAATTTACTCGCAGGAGATACTCGTATGATAGAAGTGAGTAGCCCAGGATTGGATAAGCAGAAACAGTTTTTAGACGTACTTCAGAAGCATCCAGAAGTTGATTTCGTCGAAGTGATACCGCGTCCAGAAATCGGAACCTCTACAGTACGCTTAACTCCGGTACCGAGCGGATGCCGTAAAGTTATTGACGAAGCCGGAGCGTTCCGTGGATTTATTCGTCACGAAGGATTTACGGCCGAAGAGGGCGAGATGGCCCGCGAGCGAAATCTCGTTGGATGGTTTGATCGCATTAAGGCCTCTCTGCTCACGGCGGGATTACCGGCACTCGGCGAACCGAAATTTATCTCGGTAACCCGTCTTCCCGATACCGCAGACCAGTTCAAAGAAATGTTTATCGACGATGAAAAACTCGTAGTCAAGAAAGACGTAGAATTGTTATTGATGGCGCGGTTATCGGGTCTTGTAAGTTTTTACAAAGGCGGCAAGGCGGATTTGATGGCACGCGTGAATAAGGATGAAGAAATTTTCGTAGATATGAGCGATTTACAACTTAAAAAATACACCGAACAACGAAAATTAGAACTCGATAAGGAATTACGCGCCAAGAAACATCCGCCCAAAGCGGGAACGATTACGTATGGTCAGGTCACGCAGAATCAGAACGCGACGTTTAAGATATTTAGTCGCGCTGCCTGTAATTTTGTCTTTCCGGCGGATTCGGAACGTCCAGTTCCGGCCGATTATCGCGATGCGCTCAAGATGGTAGGAGCGAAGCAAGCGTTGAATGCGGAGGATGATGCCGTAGTAGAGACGGAGGATGGTACGATAGTAGAGGATGTGGAAGAAGAAACGGCGGCGGCGGGTGCGGGTGCAGCTAAAAAATCCAAAGGTCCTGAG
>Ga0214921_10008823_pt1 | contig 12923 bp, 27 predicted proteins | sample LL1505_MetaG_FD_177992 | JGI IMG/M metagenome (GOLD analysis project Ga0214921, IMG submission 177992) | Freshwater microbial communities from Lake Lanier, Atlanta, Georgia, United States - LL-1505 | ecosystem: Environmental > Aquatic > Freshwater > Lake | place: USA: Georgia | collected... | reverse complement strand
TATTACTTATCATGGTATATCTTGTATTGATGGCGTAATGCTTAAATATCATTGCAACTACACTAAAGCATTAGAGATTATCAAACAAAATACAAGTTTTAACCAAGTTAATACATTATCACTAACTACAAAACAACCAAAAAATTGGAAATTTGAATTAACATTTACTTCAGGTAATTGGAATAATCATCACAAAGAATATTGGTTACAATATGATATATCTAAAAAGCAATTAGAGTCAGAAAACTGTTATCCTGTAAGTTCTTATTCCTTCAATAGTCGTTATTGTCCACATTTTATGCAAAGAGTAAAAGTTTATGATGAAACAACAGCTATTGTAGTAGATAAAAAGATTAAGATATATAAACCTAAAAGTATATTTAAGTTTCTCAGCAACTTTGATGAGAATACTATAGGTGGTACAAATACTATAACAGATACTGTTATCATTACTAAATCTGTAAAAGACTACATGGTATTAGATAATTTAGGTTATAGTAGTAGGTTTATTCATTCAGAAACATCAAATCCTGATTTGTCTATGTTTAAGAATTACAATAAAGTATATGTATTAATGGATAATGATGAAACAGGATTAAATGCTTGTAATAGATTATCATCAATCAATAATTTTATAGGTATATCAATTCCTGAAGGATATCCAAAAGATATATCTGACTTTTATAAAACGTATGGTTACGCAGAAACAAAACAACTTATACGTCAACTCATACCCAAAAGCAGTTCACAATTCTTATTATCCACTATTTGATACTATAGATTTAACATCTATAAAAGATAGTCTTAGTAGAGTAACATATTATCCTGATAGTAAAAATATATTTAGAGCTTTAAACCACTCCATCTATGATGTCAGAGTGGTTTTTGTATTTCTATCTCCATATCAGAATAATTATGCTAATGGATTAGCTACTTCAAGTATGATTATGACACCAACTCTGTCTGTTATAGAACAGAGTTTACAAGAATACCTTGATGATTACTCATTTAATCTAAAGAAAGATTTATTACATTGGGAAGCACAAGGTATATTGCTACTGAATACAGCATTAACAGTTCCAAAGAATGGTTCTCCAACATCACATGTTAAACTATGGAAACCGTTTACTACAGCATTGATAAAATATTTAGATAACATGGTAAGACCACTATTTGTATTTTTTGGTAATGATGCTCAAACATTTTATCCATTAGTACACAATGGTTTATGTACTATTCATCCAGTTGCTAAAAAGTATAATCCTGATTTAGAGATTAATACTTCAATATGGAAAGCTGTTGATGCTCATTGTTTATATCAAAATGGAGAAAAAATACAATGGTAACTTTTAAAGAATCGTTTACTCATAATAGTGTAGTAAACAACAATAAAATGATAATAGATGGAAATAAAAAATTGGTTTGTAAATTGTTATTTGATAATAATCATAACACTTACATGACTAATTCACTCATCTATATCTTATCAACAACAACAAATCCTTTTTTATTTACTTTTAAAACAATTTAAACAGATGAAAATCTTAATCACTTCCACATTGTCTAACAATGTAACTATTCACGAGTTCAATGGTAAGAAAATCTCTGACTTACGTGAGTATCTTAAAGAGAATAATCTCTTTGAAGAAGGTATGGCTATTAATGGTAATACTGATTTAAGTAACCCAAACAATGATGTGCCTGAAAATTTAAAAGTCGTAACTGTAACACCAGCAAAATCTAGTGCTGCAACAATAGACTTTACTTCAATGGCTTACAATGATTTAAAGAAGATTGCTAAAGAATACAGAGTTACTGCTGTAGAGAATGATGACGAAACACTACTAGAGATTGTACATTCTAAATACATGAGTGTACCTAAAAATGATTTAATATTAATACTTACAAAAGCTTATGAATACTTAAATCCTAATACTGCTACATCATTAGTTTCAGATGAACAAGTATCTAAGTTAAGTGAAGTAATTAATCAGTTAGAAGATAGAGTGTTCGAAATTGAGTATAGCTTACAGTTATTGACTGATGTGAATAAGTTGAGATTCTTAAACAGATTGAAAAAAGACTATCCACATTTAGTGAAGTAATCATTTAATACTAGGGAGTAGTGTAATAGCTACTCCCTTTTAAACTATTAAGTATGCATATTACAAAAGATGATGTACTAAACAATGTAGATTTTATTATGCTACAAGAGTACTTAGAATCTATGTATCCTGATAGATATGAATTTAAAGAAACTGAATTGCTTATCTATTATCCTGAAGTAACTATTAAAAATCTTGTAGGTAAAACTTATAATATCTATAATATTTTTATTCATTACGGATATAATAGTAATACATTTAGTTTTACTAAATTACATTATTCAGTATCAGATTATATGAATCAAGGAAGTAATGTATTTACACATCCACATATATCTAGGAATACTATAGCATATAAAACACAAGCTTACTGTTATGGTAAAATGAATATAGAGTATATTTTTACAAATCTACAAAATCTTATTGCAGTTATTACTATTGTTGATTTTTGGTTACATAATGAAAACTCATCAGATTGTTATACTCCTATTGCTAGTATATTTAATAGTGATGGTGATGACTCATTAACTAATCTTTACTTTAAAAGAAATATTGTAGAGAAGTTAAATGAAAGTATAATCAAAAGTGTAGATATTAAGAAAACTATATTTGGTGATTTAATTGATATTACATGGAATGATAATGCTATTTTAAGTATTATGGAAGATTATGTACTCGATAAACAACTATATTTTTCTAATGAATTAAGCAATATTATTAATAGATATCGAACTAATATTGTTAATTTTAAAGACAAAGATTATTATATTTCTATAGAAGGTTTTAGTGGCGAGATGCTAAAATCTATTACTAAATCAAACATAAATGAAAACCTTGTACAACAACTCAAACAAATGGCAGATGGAATCACCAAAAACCCATCTTTCTTATCAAACATTGAACAATATTACATTAATAATTAATGATAATGTTATTAAGAAAGTAATAGCTGCTAATAATGCTACTGGTAAGAAATCAGAATGGATTGGTATATTATTCTACAAGAAGATTAATAATACAACACTAGAAACTGTAGATATTTGTTATATGGGCAAAGGTCCAGAGAATAGTATGGTTGCTAGTATTGATTATACTGAATATCCTGAATTATCTAGTGTGTTATCTAATTATGTTATAAATAATGCTGATACTATTATGGATTGTTATCAAGGATTAATTCATAGTCATATTGATATGAATACTAGTCCATCAAGTACAGATTTAGCAGAATTAACATCAAATAACTCTAACTACAATGGTACTTATTTAAGTGTTATCTGTAATCATAGACTAGAATTTACAGCATTATTAAGTATAGAACAAGAACAACCAAAGAAAGTTAATTACTACAAATGGTTTGGTGAAGTAGTTAGTAAAGAAGTAGAATCTGAAAAGAGTATTAGTATTTATTCTATTAAAACTCAATTTGATACTAAAGATTATCCTGATATTGTTCAAGCATTAGATATAGTAGAGAAAGCTAGAGCATTTAAAATGAAACCTAGTTATCAAACTACAATATGGGAAAACAACATTAATTGGAAACCTAAAAAATCAATACAAACTAATTGGGAAAATGAGTTTGAAGAAAAGATAAATTACTTAGACGACTTAAATTATTATTTTGAATTTTTTGATGAAGTTGATTATGTTGAAAAGATTCAAGTACTTAATACTTATGCTAAAAAAGGATATAGTGTAGATACTTTTATTAAAGACATTACTCCATTTAATGCTAATAAGTTATTAACAGACTTAAAACGATTCTCACATACACAGTTTTACAAAGACATGAAATCTTATATTGACATTTTTAAACTAGGTTACGATGAGTTATGATAAAAGATATAAGTCAGCTATATGGGCTGACTATAAACTACCTATTACTATTGTAGGTCTTGGTGGTGTTGGTAAAGGTGTTGCTGTAAATCTTGCACTCAATGGTCACTCACTTCAAGTTTATGATGGAGATACAGTAGAAATGCACAACTGCATACCACAAGGTTATTATCCTACACAAATAGGAATGAAGAAAACTGATGCACTAAAACAAGAATTAGATTTTTATCCTAATAATGTATTGTATAATAATTATTATTGGGATAATTCTTTTACTTTAGAACGTAATGTAATTGCTTGTCCTGATAAAATGGATGTTAGAGTTAAAATGTTTAATGATTGGGTTAATGATTATCATTGTGATAATGATTTCTTTATTGACATTAGAATGTTAGCAGAATACTTTGAGATTTATTTTATTTCTTCAGATAATAATGATGATGTAATAAAAGAATATACAACCAAAGGTTTATCTAATGAAGAACCAGCTCCAGTAAATTGTACTTTTACACAAACTAGATATGTTGCTAATATGTGTCATGGTAAAGTGGTAGAATTAATCAACAAACATATTGTTAATATAAAAACAAACACTATAGTATATGAAATTCCACTATACACCAGATATGATGCCAACATCTAACACAATATTTCCTTCAAAGAAAACTAATCTTATTACTAAAACTTATTCAGGTATTAATCATTGTAGAGTTTTAAATGAATTTATTTATTATGTTACTATAGAATGTTCAAGTAATGCAAATAACAGAATTAGTTTAAGTGATGATTATGAGTTAGTAAATATTAAAGTAAGAAAAGGTTCTTCTTATGATGATATTATTGTCTTCAATAAAGTAACTAATGATATTGTGATATTATTACAGTATAATAGAAAAATATTCTTATTTGATTGTCCTGATGATATATGGTTATTATTTCAAGCTATATTAGAAACTACAACAAACAGTGATTATTTATATACAACACTATCTCGAGAATATGTAGAAGAAAATAGATTTTCTTTACAAAAACTAGAATATAAAGAGATAAGTGCTTATATTGTGCAGACATTAATAAACGATTCTGTATTAAGATTAGCATAATGATAAAGAATAAAAGACAAGGAGATAAATGGAATTATGATGTTATTAAGTTTTTAGCTACTATATTTAATTTAGAAGCTTTTAATAATAAGAATCATAAAACTTATGAAATCTCTACTACTAAAAACACTCCATTAGATGGAGAAGGAATTGATGTTTTCTATAGAGATACTGTTCCTAACTATATTCAACGTCTTAAAATACAATGCAAAAAGACAATGATTAAAGGAAAGAATAGTATTTCTATAGATATTTCTTCATTATTAACCATGCGTATAAAACCTGGAGAAATACCATTGTTATTTACTAGAATGACTAAAAAAGTTACAGTAAAAGAACAAGTATTAGATGAACTGGTAATTATGCGTATGGAAGATTTTAAATTATTTCTAAATGAATATGTTAAATCGAGTAAATGACTATAGGCAACATGATGCGTTGCACTATAGTAAGTTATCAGCACTATCAAAAGGTTATGGTACTTATGTAAACAAGAAGTATTGGATTGACCAATTTGCTATGAATCATGGTAATGCTTTTGAGTGTTTATTAACTTATCCACAACATTTTGATGAGTTATTCTATATTAGTAATGAAGATAATTACACTAGAGGTTCAGCTAAATCTGTTATTAAATTAGTATTTGATACAGTAGAGTCTTATGTACCATTAGATACACTTAAAGAACCATTACTATTGGCTGCAAGTCAAGAAGGTTATGGTGGTAGTTGGAAAGAAGATACTATATGGAACAATTTAATGAAACTAGAAGTATTTTATGAAGATTTATGGAAAGCTAAAGGTAAAACTATTATTAGTAGAGTTGATTATGATAGAATACTACATCAAGTTAATATGGTTAAATCACATCCGTTTACAGCTCATATTATTTCATCATGGACTGATTTCCAAGTGCCTAACTATTTTAGTTACAATGGTATAGAGAGTAAAAGGTTATATGATGCTGTATCAGAAACTGGACTATATGACATTAAATACACTAATGGTAGTGTTAAAGATTTTAATTACAGTTTAAGAAAGTTTAGATACGATATTCAAGCTGCATGGTATAGTTATGGTCAATATTTTCCTTTACAATTCTTAGTTGTTAGTCATGTTACTAATGAACCACCTTTATTATACACATTATCTGTAAATGATTTATCAGTTGCATTTGATGGTATTGCTAAAGGTGACAACAGCGAATTTATTGAGGATATGAAAGTTCCTGGAATTAAACAAATAATTAATAATTACAATTGGCATTTATCTAATCCTGATGTTGATGTTGATAGGGGTATCTATATTACTAACGGAAGATTAATTACCAGTGCTTATGACACCATTTACAATTCCAACGCTCTCGATTAATTTATTTTATAATCCTAAAGAGCCTGTTATAGTTTTTAATAGAACAAGACTTTATCTAGCTCATACACTAAAATCTTATGATGTGAAACTAGGTTTTATGTTAAAAGGATTAAACATGAATTTTTGTTTAGGTATAAATGAAATATCTCCTTACAAAATATTTATGATAATCGATAAAAGATTTAGTGACACAGAAATACTAGAAAAAGCAGCTGAATCACTTTATGAACGTAAAATTCTAAAAAGTTATTATCCATTTCTTTATAATGATTTAGTAATTTTAGAGTTTGATATTCCTGAACAGTCAAAACATAGTTATGATATGTTTATGCAAAGCAGATATTCAGAAATGTATACACCTGATGAATTATTTAATTACTTTTTATATGCACCTAATAATGAATATCAACATTATGGTGCTAAAGTATTAAGTAAAGCATCTGTGTTACAACAAGAATTATCTAATTTCTATGATTGTGATATAGATGGAGAATTAGATTCAATGCTTAACTTAAAAAATGAAATATTATCATTATGATGGAAAAATTAGTTAGAGAATGGTCTAAAACATTTGGACTTAGTGTAAAAGAGTATTATGACAATACGATTAGTTGGGAAGAAAAACTCAATGCTGCACGATTGATTGATGAAGAGTATAAAGAACTTACTATTGCTATTGCTGAAGATAACAATCCTAGTATTGTTGAAGAAGCTATAGATTTAATATGGGTTACTATACGATTATTGCAACAAATGGGAGTTAATGCTGATGAAGCATTAAAAGTAAAGTTTGATGCAAACATGACAAAAGGATTTACAAGTCTTGATGCAGTAACAAAAGAAGCTGAAGAAAAGAATTGTACATTTGATAGTCCATCAAAAGATTTTTATGTGTTAAAACATAATATAACAGGTAAAGTACAAAAACCTAATCATTATGTTAAACCCAATTTTAAAACAAAATATCCATAATCATGAAAAGGAGATTTTTAAAATTAAGAATTTGTTCTTGGAAACTGTATGACCAATGGGTTAGTGAACAGATATAACTCATAAGAATGAGAGAGGTAGATAGCAATACCTCTCTCTTTATAAAATAATTATGAATAAACCTGTTATTTTTAGATTTAAATCACAAAAAGAAAGATATAATACTTATCTTTACTTTGCTAATGATAAAAAATTTCCTTTCTTTGTATATACGTTAGCGTATGATATTATTATAGATATCCCTGAGGAATTAGTGTATGATTTTATAAAGGATATTCGTATAACATTAAAAAACAAAAATATTAAAATCTATTACGATGGTAGAGAGATTAGCAGAAATATGTATAAAATGTGATGGTACTAAACTAGTAAATAAAAATAATATTCTTGTTGATTGTATCTATTGCAAAGGAGAAGGTTTAATATCACCAATAAAATGTGTTAACTACGATTGTCCTAAAGCTAATACTTGTTTTAGGATGTTATCAGAAATTGATAAATATTGGCAAGCCTTTAGATTTTATAATGATAACAATTGTAAACACTATATAAAAGCAACAAATGAAGATATTCAGAAAGCTATGCAAGTTAATTCTCTTACCTCAAGAGGTAAAATCTCAAGACATTGGTTTGTGGTTCAATATGGAAAGCAAGAAAGTAAGCGAGAGTTATCTTATTGATGGTGAGTTATATGTTCCATTACTTGTTGATGAATCATCATTAAGAGAAGAAAATGATTCTATTACTTTTAAAATATTATCTAACAACAAGTTACTAGGATGGATATCTCCATTAGACGATGATAATTTTAGTACTGAAAATCTTAAACCATTTACTCTTGATTATTATATGGATATTATTTTTAATTCAGAAAGTTTTACAGAAATAGCTATGTATCTTTACACAAAAGATAATATTCATTATTCACTAAAACCTTATAAATATAAGGGAAAACATATTATATTCCAATGAAATTGATTGATTACACATTATTTACTGACAAATTAAATCATAGTACACTATGGATTAATTACATTAACGATGAAGAAGAAAACATAGATAGAGAGATACCATTTTCTAAAATTATAGAACTGTTATATGATGCTAGAGAGATTGTAGATTACGATAAAGAAGATTTTCAATTCGTTATACTACCTGATAATAAACACATAGAAACTCCATTATATAGTACATTGCGTTCCAAAAAAGTTTTATTAAATACTACAAGATTTTGGAATAGTTATAAGTATACAGATAAAGCTATTTATTTATATTTAGAAACATTAAAAAAATAAATATGGATGAAATTACAAAATATTACAGTAACACAACAGCAAGAGCGTTGCGTTACAATGAAAACAAATTGCGTTATGATTTAGCTCCAGCAATAGCTCAACGAGAATATGCTAAAGTATGGACTGCAGGTGCTAATAAATATGAACCTAGAAACTGGGAGAAAGGAATGCCATATTCTGAAGTTATAGCTAGTGCTATGAGACACTTAGAAGCTATTAGACTTGGTGAAGAAATAGACCCTGAAAGTGGTTTATTACATTCAGCTCATTTGATGTGTAATGCCGCAATGCTAACAGAATTTCATTTCACTCATCCAGAACTAAATGACTTAAAGAAATGAGCAAACAAACAGCAGTTGAATTTTTAGTTAAAAAGTTTAATGAATATGTGAAACTTTTTGATATTGACGAGAATCATCAAATTTTATTATTAGAAGCAATAAAAACAGCAAAAGAAATGGAAAAGGAGCAGATGATTTTATTTTATTTAGAAGGATGTAAAAATAGTTATAGTATAGATGCACATGAGAAATATGATAGAATTGATGCAGAAAATTATTACAACAAAACTTATAACAATGAATAACACATTTTTAGAAAAACAAATTGATGATGCTAAAAATGACATCAACTACGTGATAGAACAATTACTTGAAGAAATTCACGAAATTGAAAAATCTAATGAAAAATTAGAAGATATGATTGATAATTTAGAAAATGAAATTAATAATCTTAGGGTTAGAATTCTTGAACTTGAAACTGAATTAAATGACATTATTAATTATGAAAAATGAAGAAAATTATTATTTGCCATTACATTGGCAACATTTTAATGCTGAGAACACAGAATTTGATGTATATTTTGTAGGCATAAAAAAAGTTATTAGTGATGTACTAGTAGTACATGAAGTATTAGATTCTCCTTATACATGGATTCCTGACACTAAAGAATGGATATCAAACGATGGAGCCAGTTATAATCTAGGTAATGTAGTTTGTGTAGCTAAAAAATATCCTATAGTATTTCCTAAATCTTTTAGAGACAATAAATAATAAATTACATTAATGGAATCCTTAATACAATTTCTACCAAGAAAGTCTATGTTGATTAGAGATAATGGTAGGTCTGCTGATTATATGGCACCAGCATTTGGTTACGGATGTATGTACAATTGTAGCTACTGTACACTTAAAAGACATAAACCTACAGGTGTATTAGTAGCTACAAATACATTTGATATACTAACAGCTATTAATAATCATAGTATGTTTGCTATAGTTGATAAACCTAACCAAACACATGATAAGTATATAAGCTACGAAGTTGCGTATAATGACGACTTATCACTCCATGCTAAATACTATGACTGGAAAGCTATATTTACATTCTTTAAGAATCATGATAAAGCTATGGCTACATTTGCTACTAAGTATGTGAATCCTAAACTATTATCATTTAATCCTGAAGGAAAAGTTAGAATTAGATTTAGTTTAATGCCACAGAAATATTCTACTATACTAGAACCTAATACTTCTAAAATAATAGATAGAATAAAAGCTATTGATATGTTTAAGAAAGCTGGATACGATGTTCATATAAACTTTAGTCCTGTTATTGTTACAGATAATTGGTTAGATGAATATAGAATCTTATTCAAGAACATTAATAAATTAGTTACAGATAAAGATGATGTACATAGTGAAGTTATATTTCTAACACATAACAAAAACAAACACGATTATAACATTGCTAATAATATTCCTGGAGAAGATTTATTATGGAATCCTGATATACAAGAAGATAAAGTATCTCAATGTGGAGGATTAAATCTTAGATACAAGGTTAGATATAAAACTAAATGGATTAACCAATTCAAAGAGTTACATAATGAATTAATATCTTGGAATACTATTAGATACATATTTTAAACTATGAAAGGATTAACATTTGATAGAAAACCTATTGAGTACACACATACTTATAAAGGTCATTATACTATTAATAATAAAGACTATGAGTTCTTTATTGTAGTTGTCAATACTATTGACAATAAATATATAGACTGTATAAATTGGATTGCAGACACACCTCCTGATGATGAAGAAATATTAGATGAAATAGAATATTATTTTAAAGTAAAATATAAATATGATGTCTAATCCTAAAGATATAGCTAATTATGTATTTCTTGAGTTTTATTCTGTATTAGTATGTGATGAAGAGTTATTTGAACTAGTTCATATAGTAGAATTAGCTAAAAAGATGGCTTTAATACATATTAATATAATTAAAAGAAACAAGGAAGATAAAGAATTTTATTCAGAAATCATTAAAGAAATAAACTTAATAAAATGAAACATAAATTTTTCATTGAAACTGCTATAAGACTAGGACAAGAATCTAAATGTGTATCTAAGAAAGTAGGTGCTATTATTGTTAGAGATGGTAGAATAATATCTACTGGATATAATGGTACTATATCAGGTTATCATAATTGTAATGATATATTTGATGGTGATACTTTTGATAAAGATGAACATCATAGATGGTCTTTATTATATGAAATTCATGCTGAACAAAATGCACTAATGATGGCTGCTAAATATGGAATAGCAGTAAATAATTGTGTTATGTACACATCATTACAACCATGTAATAATTGTTTAAAACTTATAATAGCATCAGGAATAAGACATGTTGTGTTTTATGAAAGTTATGATAAGAGTAATTACTCTAAAGAAGTATTAGATATGATAAATCATTGTGATTTAATCATTGAACAATACGAAGATATTTGCAGACCTCGGGATTAAGTAATGCAACTTTATAGTTAAACATTTATTTAAGCTTTAAGAGAAGACTATGAGAGTGTTAAAAGGTATCGTTAAATATGCCGCTGGTCCTCCCAGAGAAGGACAGTACGGCCCATCAATAAACATCCTTGTTACATTGGATGAAGGATATGATGTAAGGGTATATGGAAAGCCTGGTGATCCTATTGAGCAATTGAAGGCTAAACAGCCAGTACAATTAATTGAGGATAAAGGCAAATACAAGTTAATTGAGGAAGAAGCACATGCACAACAGCCACAGCCAACAGAGAAAACAGAAAAGCCAGACATGGCACAGATGATTCATGAAATGGAAACATTGTATTCTGATACCTTTATAGATATATTTAATGCGATGATTAGTGCAGGAATTCCCATTGAAAATGCAACTGCAGCCACAAGCACTATATTTATACAGATTTTCCAAAAATTGAGATGATTGACTTATATTGAGCCAGGATTTGCACTGGCTCTTTTTTAAACTTTTAAACAAAAAAAAATGAATATTGACAGAAAAACTTCAATTCGTGTATCTTTTTATAGCGAAGAAAATAAAGAAATACATTCTTGGCCATTTTATGGAAGCATAAGGATAGCATTATTAGTGAGTACCTTGATCAGAGAAAAGGAAAAATTGGAAAGAGGTGATCTTACTGACCAACAGAAAAAAGATTTGTATGACTATGTTATATTGGATATAAAAAGATTTTTGGACACACCTTACACAACAGAATAGGCAAGAAAGAATATTAGTAGGACACATGACAACATAAAGATAATTTTATTAAAACTTACAAAACCTTTTAATTATGGAAGTTAAAACAAAACGCTTTATCATTAGATATAATGAAGGCATGGTAAATGTACCTGCAAAAAACACAGAAGAAGCAATTGCTGAATTTAAAAAATTAGGCATTGAAACTACAGCTAAAGAAATTACTATTATCGATTCAGATATTGCCGCAGTAGCGGAATTAAAATTACAAAACTTCAAATTAAGAACAAATGAACAATAAAGAACAAAAAGTTGAAACAAGCACAGAAGCCGCTATTGACGGCAATACTTTGTTAGCGGCTGCGGTTAAGTCTGATTGGGATTTACGCAAATGCTTTGAGCAATTAAGGTTTGATAAAAACCACCATTTAGGTTTAGGTGATATAAGATTGACAATAGGTCAACAAGAAGAAATTTGCGAATTGGTAGAGCGTTTCTACCGTTCCCGCTAACACAGATATAGATATGTTTAAAAGAAAATCAGAAATAACAGCAAAGGAGTAATTGACAGCCTGGAAAGACAGGCAATTTTAGCAAGGTGGCGGAAGGTAGACGCTAAAAAACTGTAATGAGGTTTTGCTATCCTCACGTTAAATAAAAAAAGTATCAACGC
>Ga0214921_10008822_pt1 | contig 12923 bp, 12 predicted proteins | sample LL1505_MetaG_FD_177992 | JGI IMG/M metagenome (GOLD analysis project Ga0214921, IMG submission 177992) | Freshwater microbial communities from Lake Lanier, Atlanta, Georgia, United States - LL-1505 | ecosystem: Environmental > Aquatic > Freshwater > Lake | place: USA: Georgia | collected... | reverse complement strand
GCGGCACTGGGCGCTTGTATGCGTTTGACACCTCGGGCCATCGCTTGGAGGCTTTGAAACCGCGACTCGCTCGCAGCAAGTTATCGAATGTGCATCCCGCTGCCATTTCCCATGAGCGAGACGACCGCATCAAACGTTTGAGAGGCAAGATGGACCGCGTGTTGGTCGACGCGCCATGTTCTGGCTTGGGGACTCTGCGCCGCAACCCCGACTTGAAATGGCGCCAGTCGCCGCAATCAGTGGCGGAGTTGACCGTCAAACAAACGGCTATCTTGGCCAGTGCTGCGCGCTTGTTGAAGTCTGGCGCGCGCTTGGTGTACGCCACTTGCAGTCTGTTGCCAGAAGAAAACGAGGCGATTGCCCAAGCGTTTAGCGCGGCGCACCCTGAGTTTGTCCCGCTCTCTGTATCGGAAACCCTGCAAGCCTTGAAAGTTCAAGACGCTGCGTCTTTATGTTCGGAAGACGGCATGTATTTGCGCTTATGGCCGCATCTTCACGCGAGTGACGGCTTCTTTGCTGCAGCTTGGACCGCCAAGTAGAATAGGTCATCTTCGGGATTGAAAGCACCGCATGTTATTTTTAGACTCGCCTTGGGCTGATGCCACCCTGAATTGGCTCATACATGGCATGCTGGACTTGTCGGCTTGGCAAATTCTATTGGCGACGTTAGTGCTAACCCACATTACCATTGCGAGTGTCACGATTTACTTGCACCGCTATAGCGCCCACCGCGCGCTAGATCTGCACCCACTGCCAGCGCATTTTTTCCGTTTGTGGTTGTGGCTCACCACTGGCCAAGTGACCAAAGAGTGGACCGCTATTCACCGCAAACACCATGCAAAGTGCGAACAAGCTGAAGATCCCCATAGCCCCCATGTTCACGGCATCAAAACAGTTTTACTCTCCGGCGCTGAGTTGTATCGCAAGGAATCTAAAAACAAAGAAACTCTCGAGCGTTACGGACACGGCACGCCAGATGACTGGATTGAAAGAAATATTTATAGCCGTTTTTCATGGCAGGGCGTGGCGATTATGTTGATCATCGATGTGGCATTATTTGGTGTGCTTGGATTGACTCTGTGGGCGGTACAAATGATGTGGATTCCTGTGACAGCCGCCGGCATCATCAATGGCGCTGGGCATTTCTGGGGTTATCGCAACTTTGAAGCGCCAGACGCTAGTACCAATCTTGTGCCTTGGGGCATCATCATCGGTGGGGAAGAGTTGCATAACAACCACCACACCTATCCCACATCCGCCAAGTTGTCGGTCAAGCCTTACGAATTCGATTTGGGCTGGGCTTACATCCGCATCTTGCAAGCCCTTGGATTGGCTAGCGTTAAAAAGACGCCCCCTAAGCTCGCTTTTGGCGACATCCAACCCGTAGCGGACGAAAAAACCCTCGAGGCTGTGATTGCCAACCGTTACGAAGTGATGGCCAATTACGCCCGCCAATTGCGCTTGGAACTCAAACAAGAGATCGCCGCGCTGTCGACACTGCCTGCAGAGTCTGTATTGGCTGATGCCAAGCGCTGGATGCACCGTGATTTTGAAAAGATTCCTGCCCGCGTGATGGAGCAACTCGCCCAAGCCCGCGCCACTTTGCCCAATGTTGACACCATGGTGTCCATGCGTGAAGAGTTGCGCCAACTGTGGCTCAACACCCATTTAAACCGTGAGCAATTGACAAAAGACTTGCAAGTGTGGTGCAAACGTGCCGAGGCCAGCGGAATCGCTGCCTTGCAAGAATTTGCTGTTGGTTTACGCGCTGTTCGTGCTTAATAAAAAACCCGCCTAGGCGGGTTTTTTATTTGTGCAAAGCCAAAATTACTTCAACTTGGTTTCTTTGTATTCCACATGCTTGCGAGCTTTGGGATCGAACTTCATGATCGTCATTTTCTCGGGCATGGTTTTCTTGTTTTTGCTGGTCGTGTAGAAGTGACCGGTACCGGCGCTGGATTCCAGCTTGATTTTTTCGCGTCCGCCTTTGGATGCCATGATCTTTTCCTTTTAAATGGTGTGAATCAAGCTTGGCCGCGGGCGCGCAAGTCTGCGAGCACAGCGTCAATACCGTTTTTGTCGATCAGGCGCAAAGCTGCGCTAGAGACGCGAAGACGAACCCAACGGTTCTCGGTCTCGACCCAGAAACGGCGGTATTGCAGATTCGGTAAGAACCGGCGCTTGGTTTTATTGTTGGCGTGGGAAACATTGTTCCCCGTCATCGGGCCTTTGCCCGTTACTTCACATACGCGTGCCATGTGGACACTCCATGATTTTCTAAACGGAACTGACTGACATCAATCCCTCACCTCGCCAGGTAGGGTGGCGGTAACCCGAAATTGCTGCTTGACCTAACCCGAAGCACTGGGCCCTTACGCGCACCTAGGATGCCCTTGAAACCCCAAAGCGGGAATTAGTCCGTACCAGCACAGCTTTTAATTATAGCCAAAAACTCAATGCGCGCCTTGTTCCAGGAAACGCTGGGCGTCCAAAGCCGCCATGCAGCCCGTACCGGCGCTGGTAATGGCTTGGCGGTAAATGTGGTCTTGCACGTCTCCGGCAGCAAAAATGCCAGGCACGCTGGTCATGGTGGCAAAGCCTTGCAAGCCGCTGCGGGTGATGATGTAGCCGTCCTTCATGTCAATTTGACCGGCAAAAATGTCGGTGTTTGGTTGGTGTCCGATGGCGATAAAGCAACCTTGGAGCGATATCTCGCGGGTCGCGCTGTCGGTCGTGCTTTTGAGGCGCACCCCCGTCACGCCAGAGGAGTCGCCCAACACTTCGTCTAAGGTGCTGTGGGTTTCTAGGACGATTTTTCCGGCTGCTACTTTTTCCATCAGCTTGTCGATCATGATCGCCTCGGCCTTGAATTTGTCGCGACGGTGGACCAAATGCACTTTGCTGGCGATATTGGACAAATACAGGGCTTCTTCGACCGCGGTATTGCCGCCACCCACAACGCAAACCACTTGCTCGCGGTAGAAAAATCCGTCGCAGGTGGCGCAGCCAGAGACTCCGCGGCCCATAAAAGCCTCTTCAGACGGGAGGCCCAAATATTTGGCGGAGGCGCCTGTGCACAAGATCAATGCGTCACAGGTGTAGGTGCCGCTATCGCCCGTGAGGGTAAAAGGGCGCTTGGAAAAATCAACTTTGTTGATATGGTCGAACACGATTTGTGTATTGAAACGCTCGGCGTGTTGTTGAAAACGTTGCATCAAATCAGGGCCTTGCACGCCATGGACATCCGCGGGCCAGTTATCGACCTCGGTGGTGGTCATCAATTGGCCCCCTTGGGCCATACCCGTGATCAAAAGTGGTTTTAAATTGGCGCGGGCTGCATAAACAGCAGCGGTATAGCCCGCAGGGCCGGAACCGAGGATCAAAACTTGTGCGTGTTGGGTGGAAGACATGAAAAAAGTGCTTTTCTGAAGAGACAATCAACCTTTGATTGTAAGAACCCCGCCTAAGCCCTTATTAGTGAGGGGATGGCCCTCGGGTAAGCTTCGCTTCCAGACATGACTTATTCGCTCCACACCTTAAACAACGACCGCCGCGCCGACTCCCCCGATGGCGATCTTAAGCCCACAGGCCTTCGCCGCTTTGCGCAAGAAATCGCGCTGACAGCGGGTTTTGTGTTTATGACCTTCTGGTTGCTGGCGCTCTTGACCCATTCGCCACAAGACCCTGCTTGGAGCACATCGGGCGCTGGCACGGGTGTGCACAACTTTGGCGGACGCTTCGGTGCTTGGCTAGGCGATTTGAGTTATTTCTTGCTCGGTTACTCGGTCTGGTGGTGTTATGCCGCGGGATTGGTGTCATGGTTGGCCGCATTGGCAAACCGACTGCGTGAAGACAGCGATTCGGACGCAGATACCGCTACCGAAAACCACAGTTGGCGACACTCGCGTTTTGCGTTTTGGGCAGGCTTGGCCTTGTTGTTGATATCTAGTGTGGGCTTGGAGTGGACGCGCATGTACCGCTTTGAAGCCAACTTGCCTGGACACATAAGTGGTGGCGTGCTGGGTTATTTGGTGGGGCCTTTTAGTTTGCAATGGTTGGGCTTTAACGGTTCGGGGCTGATATTTATTGTGTTCGGTGTGGTCGGCGCATCCTGGGTGTTTCGTTTCTCATGGAGCCAGACTGCGGAAAAATTAGGTGCATTGATAGACGGTTGGATAGAAGCGTGGCGTGAACGCAGAGAGCGCGAACAAGATTTGGCTTACGGATTGGTGGCGGCGCGTGAGCGCGAGGAAATCGTTCATGTTGAGCGCGAAGAGATTGAAGAGCTTCCGCCCATCACCGTTGTGATAGAGCCTGAAAAGATGGAGATGCCAAAAAGCGCAAGGGTTGCCAAAGAACGCCAAAAACCTTTGTTCAATGACATGATGGATTCACGTTTGCCGCAAGTAGATTTGCTCGATGGTGCGGTCGCAAGGCAAGATACCGTCTCTTCCGACACGCTTGAAATGACGAGCCGCATGATCGAGAAAAAGCTGAAAGACTTCGGCGTAGAAGTGCGGGTGGTTGCCGCGTCGCCAGGTCCTGTGATTACGCGGTATGAGATTGAACCTGCCACGGGCGTAAAAGGCTCACAAGTTGTCAACTTAGCCAAAGATTTGGCGCGTTCGCTCTCATTGGTCTCGATACGCGTAGTCGAAACCATTCCCGGTAAAAACTACATGGCTTTGGAATTGCCCAATGCCAAACGCCAAACGATTCGTTTGAGCGAAATTTTGGGCTCTGATGTTTATAACGAAGCCAAGTCCATGCTCACCATGGGACTGGGGAAAGACATCGTAGGCAACCCCATCGTTGCAGACCTCGCCAAAATGCCGCACGTGTTGGTTGCTGGTACCACGGGCTCAGGTAAATCGGTGGGTATCAACGCGATGATTTTGAGCTTGCTCTACAAAGCCGAAGCGCGTGATGTGCGTTTGCTGATGATCGACCCCAAGATGCTCGAGATGTCGGTTTACGAAGGCATTCCCCATTTGTTGGCCCCCGTGGTCACCGATATGCGCCAAGCAGCGCATGGCCTCAATTGGTGTGTGGGCGAAATGGAAAAACGCTACAAGCTTATGAGCAAACTGGGCGTGCGCAATCTCTCAGGCTACAACGCCAAAATCGATGAAGCTGCCGCGCGTGAAGAATTCATTGACAACCCATTTAGTCTGACACCTGAACAGCCTGAGCCTTTGCAACGCTTGCCACACATCGTGGTGGTGATTGATGAGTTAGCTGACCTGATGATGGTGGTGGGTAAAAAGATTGAAGAACTCATTGCCCGCTTGGCACAAAAAGCGCGCGCTGCGGGCATACATTTGATATTGGCTACGCAACGCCCGAGCGTCGATGTGATCACCGGCTTGATCAAGGCGAATATTCCAACGCGTATTGCGTTCCAAGTTAGCAGCAAAATTGACAGCCGTACGATCCTTGATCAAATGGGTGCCGAAGCATTGCTCGGCATGGGTGATATGTTGTACATGCACAGCGGTTCTGGTTTTCCTATTCGCGTGCATGGCGCGTTTGTCAGCGATGAAGAAGTGCATCGTGTAGTGAGTTATCTCAAAACACAGGGCGAGCCTGATTACATTGAAGGCGTGCTCGAAGGCGGCGCTGTAGATGGCGATGGCAATCCGACCGGACCAGATTTATTTGGTGACACTCCTAGCGAAAAAGACCCAATGTACGACCAAGCGGTAGAAGTGGTTTTGAAGAATCGCAAAGCCAGTATTTCGCTTGTCCAACGCCATTTGAAAATTGGCTACAACCGTGCTGCGCGATTGGTCGAAGACATGGAAAAAGCCGGCATGGTCAGCGCTATGAGTAGCAATGGCCAACGCGAAATCTTGGTGCCTAATCGTGAGACCTGAGTTCGTGAAGCCTAAGTTGCTTGGCTTTATGAAGTGCAAACACGCATTACAAGTATTATTGTTGACAGCAAGTTTGCAAGTATGCGCGGGCAGTTTAGAAAGTTTGGAATCATTTCTGAAAACCGCCCATAGCGGTCGCGCCATATTTAGCCAAGTGGTGACACCGCCTGTTAAAGCGGGACAGACCGCAAGAAGTAAAAAATCCAGTGGTGTATTTGCATTTATTCGCCCTACACGCTTTCGGTTTGATTACCAAAAACCATATCCCTTAACGCTTGTTGCAGACGGCAACATGCTTTGGTGGTATGACGTCGACCTTGCACAAGTCACTGCGCGCTCGCAAACACAAGCCCTGAGCAGTTCGCCCGCTGCTTTGATAGCTACGGCTTCTGATTTGGCATCTTTACAAAAAGAATTCCATTTACAAGAACAATCTGAAGCAGACGGTTTGCAATGGGTGCAAGCCACGCCAAAAATTCGAGAGAGCACTGTTCAAAGTGTGCGGATTGGATTGCGTGTTGAGGGTGGTGTAGCAAACCTAGAGAAATTAGACATCTTGGATGCGATGGGACAACGCTCGGTGATCAGCTTTGAGTACTTTGAAGCCAATCCTAAAAATCTATCTCCGTCTCAGTTTGTATTTGTGCCACCCAAGGGGGTGGACGTGGTGAGACCTTGACCGCAACCAAACAACCCCTCGCCGAACGCCTGCGCCCGCGCAAATTGGGCGAGGTAATTGGTCAACAGCATGTTTTGGGTGAGGGCATGGCTTTGCGTGTGGCTTTTGAATCTGGGCAGCCGCATAGTTGTATTTTGTGGGGGCCACCTGGAGTTGGTAAAACCACGATTGCACGTTTAATGGCCGATGCATTTGATGCGCAGTTTTTATCTATCAGTGCGGTGCTCGGCGGCGTCAAAGAAATTCGTGAAGCAGTTGATTTGGCGGGCACTGCACGCGATGGCCTAGACCCTCAACGCACGATTGTATTTGTCGATGAGGTGCATCGTTTCAACAAAAGCCAGCAAGATGCGTTTTTGCCGCATGTTGAATCTGGCTTATTTACCTTCATCGGTGCGACAACAGAAAACCCTTCGTTTGAAGTGAACTCTGCACTTTTGTCACGCGCTGCTGTCTATGTCTTGCAGTCGTTGAATGAAGAAGACCTCGCCCACATCATCGCCAAAGCGCAAAGCATTGATGCAGTGCCTGCTTTAGATAGCGAAGCACAAAAACGTTTGGTCGCATATGCCGATGGTGATGCGCGTCGTTTGCTCAATACTTTGGAGACTTTGGCTGTTTCTGCAAAGCATGAAGGTTTGAGGGAAATTACCGATACGTGGTTGCTCAAAGTGCTTGGAGAGCGCATGCGCCGTTATGACAAAGGTGGCGAGCAGTTCTACGACACCATCAGCGCGTTGCACAAGTCTGTTAGGGGCTCTGACCCAGATGCTGCGCTTTATTGGTTAGTCAGAATGCTCGATGGTGGCGCAGAACCCAAATACATGGCGCGTCGCCTCATCCGTATGGCAAGCGAAGATATTGGTCTAGCAGATCCGCGTGCACTGCGTTTGGCATTAGACGCTGCTGAAGTCTATGAACGTTTGGGGTCGCCTGAGGGTGAGTTGGCCTTGGCCGAATGCGTGGTGTATTTGGCTGTGGCACCCAAGTCCAACGCTGTCTATAAAGCCTTTAATGAAGTCCGTGCTTTGGTAAAAAAAGACGGCACACGCCCAGTGCCCATGCATTTACGCAACGCCCCTACCAAATTGATGAAAGAACTCGATTACGGTAAAGGTTATCGCTACGCGCACGATGAAGAAGACGGATTTGCAGCGGGTGAAACTTATTTGCCCCAAGGCATGGAGCCTGCAAAGTTTTATCGTCCAGTCGAACGCGGTTTAGAAATAAAAATCGCAGATAAACTTCGTGAACTGCGTCATAAAAACAAACAAGCTGGTCATTAAACATGGATGTATTACTGCAACAGGTGATCAATGGGTTAGTGCTAGGCAGCATGTATGCGCTGGTAGCACTGGGCTACACCATGGTCTACGGCATCATCAACTTGATTAACTTTGCGCACGGTGAAGTCTTGATGATTGGCGCCTTGTGCAGTTGGTCGCTCATCAATATCTTGCAACCTGCTTTTCCTGATTTGCCGGGCTGGGTGATTTTGTTGATGGCGATGGTGTTAGCCAGCCTAGCCGCGGCAAGCCTTAATTTTGTGATTGAAAAAATCGCCTATCGCCCATTGCGCAACGCACCTAAGTTGGCCCCTTTGATTACCGCTATCGGCATGTCGATCTTTTTACAAACCATCGCCATGATTGTTTGGAAGCCGAACTACAAACCATTTCCAACGCTGTTGCCTTCTACGCCCATTGCAATTGGTGAGGCGGTGATTACGCCAACACAATTGATGATCTTAGGACTCACAGTCGTTGCTTTGGCTGTTTTGTCTTGGTTGGTCAACGCAACACGATTGGGCCGCGCGATGCGTGCAACAGCCGAGAATCCGCGCATGGCGAGTTTGATGGGTGTGAAACCCGATGTGGTGATCTCTGCTACCTTCATCATTGGCGCTGTGCTCGCTACCCTGGCTGGTGTAATGTGGGCATCGAATTACGGAACAGTTCACCACGCCATGGGGTTTTTACCAGGTCTTAAGGCGTTTACTGCTGCAGTATTTGGTGGGATTGGCAACTTAGGTGGAGCAGTTGTCGGTGGTTTATTGTTAGGCTTGATTGAATCGATTGGCTCAGGCTACTTAGGCGAACTCACTGGTGGAGTGATGGGTAGCCACTACAGCGACATTTTTGCTTTCTTAGTTTTAATTTTGGTGCTTACGCTTCGCCCTTCTGGCTTGATGGGTGAGCGCGTAGCTGATAGGGCTTGAAGCGGATGCTCAATACGCATGCATTATTTGGTAACCGATGGCTGTTGGCATCTGCATTGCTGCTTTTGCCATTTGTTTTGCAACCCTTTGGGAATGCCTGGATTCGCATTGCAGACATGTCGTTGTTGTATGTCTTGCTGGCCTTAGGGTTGAATATTGTGGTTGGTTATGCAGGTTTGTTAGACCTTGGATACGTTGCATTTTTTGCTGTAGGCGCCTATCTATTTGGACTGTTAGCGTCCCCACATTTGACCGATGCGTTTCCATGGATTGCAACCTTGTTCTCTGATGGATTGCATTTGAGTCTATGGATGGTGTTGCCATTGGCCGCTGGCGTTGCAGCCTTGTTTGGTATTGTGTTGGGTGCGCCTACCTTAAAGCTGCGTGGCGATTATTTGGCGATTGTGACTTTAGGTTTCGGTGAAATCATCCGCGTCTTTTTAAATAATTTAGACCAGCCTGTAAATATTACCAACGGACCTAAAGGGATTGGATCGATTGATGCGGTCAGTGTTTTTGGACATCCACTTTCCAAGCGATTGGATTTGGGTTTTATGGAGATCCCTTCTGTCACCTTGTATTACTACTTGTTTCTCTTGCTGGTAGTTGTTAGCGTCTTGGTGTGTCATCGTTTAGAAAATTCTCGCATCGGTCGCGCATGGATGGCGATTCGCGAAGATGAAATCGCTGCCAAAGCTATGGGGCTCAACACCCGCAACTTGAAATTGATGGCGTTTGGCATGGGCGCCACTTTCGGCGGCATCTCCGGTGCCATGTTTGCTGCTTTTCAAGGATTTGTATCGCCCGAGTCATTCAGTCTGATGGAATCCGTGATGATCGTGGCAATGGTGGTGTTGGGTGGCTTAGGTCACTTGCCTGGCGTGATTTTGGGAGCCGTGTTGTTAGCCGCGTTGCCCGAGGCGCTGCGTTATGTCGCCGGGCCTTTGCAAGAAATGACGGGGGGTCGACTTGACGCAGCGATATTGCGCCAACTTCTTATCTCTTTAGCGATGGTGGGCGTCATGTTGTGGCGACCCAGCGGTTTATGGCCTAAGCCTGAACATGGCAAGCGTTTGCAAAGCGTGGAGGGGCATGATGCTTAGCCAACACGTATTGCAGGTTGCTGGTGTATCAAAACGCTTTGGCGGGCTACAGGCTTTGAATGATGTACACCTCAACATCGAGCGTGGCCAAGTCTATGGCTTGATCGGCCCCAACGGCGCTGGCAAAACCACTTTCTTCAATGTCATCACAGGCTTGTATCCAGCAGATAGTGGCAGCTTTGTATTGGCAGACCAGCCTTATCAACCCAAGGATGTGCATTTGGTCGCCAAAGCTGGCATCGCGCGCACCTTCCAAAACATCCGTTTATTTGCCGATATGACTGCGCTTGAAAACGTGATGGTGGCGCGCCATGTACGTACACACTCTGGTTTGTTGGGTGCTATTTTTCGAACCAAGTCTTTCAAGCAAGAAGAAAAAGAAATTGCAGAAAGAGCCCACGAATTGTTAGCCTATGTCGGCATAGATACGCTTGCCGATATCAAAGCACGCACCTTGAGCTACGGTGACCAGCGACGTCTAGAAATTGCCCGCGCACTAGCAACAGACCCTCAACTATTGGCTTTGGACGAACCAGCTGCAGGTATGAATGCCACTGAGAAAGTGCAGTTACGTGCATTGATTGACAAAATCCGCCATGACCACCGTACAGTTTTGTTGATTGAACATGATGTGAAATTGGTCATGGGTTTGTGCGATCGCGTGACGGTATTGGATGAAGGCCAAGTGATTGCAGAAGGCACTCCCGCCCACGTGCAACGTGATGCGCGTGTGATGCAAGCATATTTGGGAACGGCACAGGTTTGATATGGCCCAGCCCATGCTTCGCGTGAGTGATTTACAAGTGAGTTATGGCGGCATTCAAGCCGTCAAAGGCGTGAGCTTTGAAGTTTTTGCAGGTGAATTGGTTTCGTTGATCGGTTCCAACGGTGCTGGAAAAACTACCACCATGAAGGCCATCACGGGCTTGTTGTCAGCAAATGTGGGCAGCATCGAGTTGAATGCCATGCCTATCCATGATTGCAAGCCATGGGATTTAGTAAAACAAGGCTTAGCCATGGTGCCGGAAGGACGTGGCGTCTTCACCCGTATGACCATTGTTGAGAACCTACAGATGGGCGCTTACAGTCGCAACGATAACGCTGACATTGGTGAAGACATGGAACGTATCTTCACCACCTTTCCCCGCTTAAAAGAACGCAGCCACCAATTGGCTGGTACTTTGTCTGGCGGAGAGCAGCAAATGTTAGCGATGGGACGTGCGTTGATGAGTCGCCCTAGCTTGCTATTGCTAGATGAGCCCTCTATGGGTTTATCGCCTTTAATGGTTGACAAAATTTTTGAAGTGATTCAATCCGTGTCAGCCCAAGGCGTCACGATCGTTTTGGTAGAACAAAACGCCAGTCGCGCTTTACACATTGCACAACGCGCCTATGTGATGGAATCAGGCGTGATAACCCTGAGTGGCAAAGCGAGTGATTTATTGCATGATCCGAAGGTGCGCGCTGCATATTTAGGAGAGTAATTACTATGCCCACTGCTTTAAGCAAACAAGACATCGCTAACTACCATGCCAACGGCTATGTCATTCCCAAATACCGGTTAGAGCCAGAATTTTTAAAAGAATTGCAAGATGCGCTCAACAATTTGATTGCCAATAACCCTGGTGTGCGTCCTGAAAAACTGGTGAGTGCCCATATTGAAGGCCGTAACGACGAAGGTGTGACAGGCAGCCAAAAGTTTTTGCAATTGGCCATGCATCCACCCATCATCGATTTGGTGGAGCAACTCATCGGCCCAGACATCATCTTGTGGGGTTGCCATGTGTTTTGTAAGCCCGCTAGCGAAGGCTATGAAACGCCTTGGCACCAAGACGGACATTACTGGCCCATACGCCCATTGGCTAATTGCACGGTATGGGTGGCACTTGAACCTAGCACCCAAGAAAACGGTTGTTTACGCGTCATCCCTGGTTCGCACAACGCCAAACAGTTATACGAACACTTACACGAAGATCGCAATGACCTCACGCTCAACCAACGCATGGCGGAGGGTACGTTTGATGAATCGCAAGCCACAGATTTAGAGTTGCAACCTGGAGAAATGTCGATGCACGACATTTATATGATCCATGGTGCAAAAGCCAACACCTCGCACCATAGACGCACTGGTGTTGCCTTGCGTTTTATGCCTGGCACATCATTGTTCGACCGAAACCTCAGACCATCAGACGGCAAAACAGGTGTGAATGTGAGTTTTGCAACGCGGCCTTTATGGTTGTTACGCGGTGAAGATAAAACGGGGCAGAACGATTTCACTGTGGGGCATAGACGGGCTTAAATCCAAGTGATTGCGCCCAAAACACAAACGACTTGTAACACAATCAATCAATCCGTGCGCCAGAGCGTTTGATAATCGGCGCCCATTTGACAGATTCATCTTGGATGAGTTTTGCAAATTGCTCTGGTGTTCCACCAATAGGCTCTAAGCCAGCAGATTTAAGTCTCTCTCTCACGCTAGGGTCATTCAATGCGGCGTTAAGCGCGCTATTGATGCGATCGACAACAGCTCGTGGTGTTCCAGCAGGAACCAATACACCATTCCATGCCAACGCTTCAAACCCTTTTAGTTCGGGTACACCACTTTCTGCAACAGTGGGAACGTCTGGCAAAAGGGCGTATCGCTGCGCGCTGGTCACTGCCAAATATTTCAGCTTGCCTTGCCTGACTTGCGGCGAAATCACCGTGGGCACTGATGCAATCAGTTGTGTTTCGCCAGACAGGGTAGACATGACAGCAGGCGGGCTGCCATTAAAAGGAATATGCACCGCAAACGTATTGGATACAGACTTGATGTATTCCATCGTCAAATGCGATGAACTGCCATTACCAACAGATGCAAAGTTGTATTTGCCAGGTTCTTTTTTGAGTAATGCAATCAGTTCACGCATCGAGTTCGCTTGTAACTGCACATTGGCTGCAATGACGTTCGGTTGCGAGGTTGTTGTGATGACGGCGATTAAATCTTTTTCTGGTTGGTAGGGGAGTTTGGGGTAGAGGTGGGGACCAAACGCAAGTGGTCCGTTGTA
>Ga0214921_10008821_pt1 | contig 12924 bp, 7 predicted proteins | sample LL1505_MetaG_FD_177992 | JGI IMG/M metagenome (GOLD analysis project Ga0214921, IMG submission 177992) | Freshwater microbial communities from Lake Lanier, Atlanta, Georgia, United States - LL-1505 | ecosystem: Environmental > Aquatic > Freshwater > Lake | place: USA: Georgia | collected 2015-05-28 | reverse complement strand
CTGGACATGTGCCACAGAGCGCCTTCGCCTCTGCAATTCCCTGGTCTGTCTCTGAGTAGAAGAGCTCAGGGTCTGCAGAATGGCATGGCAGGGTAAAAGCTTTGGCGTTGTCATATGTGAAGGTCACATCGTTCAAGCCAATCTTTTCGCCGCTATCTGCCCAGCCTGGTACCTGTAGTTCGCTGAAGAGAACTGTCATAGCTCTCACCTCTTCTCTTTCTCGGACGTACTTTCGTATCTATGTGGTTTCTTAGTTGGTGGAAATAAAAAAGGACCTACAAATCCTTTGTGGATTTGAGGCCCTTGTGGGTTCTGTTCGAATTACTCGACTAGAGCTCCTGTGGCCTCAACCACCGCATAAAAGTTGGCGTAGAACGCTGACTTTGTTGCTGTGGGCCAAGCTGCACGCTTATGAGTGCGCTTAGCTGTTGAGGTTGTGTGAGCAGCAGAAGGAACAGACGCACGAGCGCCTGCTGCTGTTGAAGTGAATACTGAATTCATTTCAACTCCTTCCGTAGGTAGTAAGCCCTAAGGGTACGCGAGCCCTATTACTTCTGGCAACCCCATTAACTGAGCGAGATCAGGCCGGATTCACGCAGGAATGGGCTGGGGCTCTTGCGATAGGAGATATGTAAATCAGCCTTCGCACGGGTGATTCCCACATAAAAGAGGCGCCGTTCTTCATCGATAGATGCATCCGATACCGGCAATTGGCCTTCAGATGCGCCGATCAAGAAGACGCGCTCCCATTCAAGTCCCTTTGCTGCATGCAAAGTCGCCAACGTGACAACGGGCATCGTGGGCGGATTATTCTGCTGAACGCGATCTTCTACTTCACGTAAGTAACCGCGCAACGTCTTTGGAGAGAAGTTATCGTCGTCATCGAGTTCGCGAGCTAAGTGCAGAAGCGCTGCAATTCCATCGATTGCTTCGCCCGTTAAATATGGCTGAGCGAGGGTGCGAAGTTCATCAATCCATCCTTGGCCTTCGGCAGGAATAACCGATGCTTTACGTACCTCACTTAAGAAATCTCGCACTTCTTTCCGATCGAAGAATCGTTCAGTGCTACGTACTTGATATGGCAGATTCACTTTCTGCATCGCGCGTTCGACGCTCTTCAACTGTGAATTGGTGCGAGCAAGGATTGCGACCTCGTGGGGCGCAGCTCCGGCAGTAAGAAGTTCAGTAATTTCTGAGAGAACGCCATCAACTTCTGCAGCCTCATCAGCATAGCCAACGACGCTTGGCGCACTGCCGTGATCATTCTGGGCAACTAACTCTTGTCCCATCGAACCGTGGCGCAACAGCGCATTGGCAGCAAATGTAATTTCTGGAGTTGAGCGATATCCGGTGCTGAGACGAATGACTTCTGCATCAGGGAAACGTTGAGTAAAGGTATTAAGGAATACCGGAGTAGCTCCAGCAAATGAGTAAATGGTTTGTGCCGGATCTCCAACGACGCAGATATCATTTCGTTTTCCTAGCCAGGCATTGATCAAACGTTGCTGCACTGGCGAAACATCCTGATACTCATCAATAGTGAAGTATCGATATTGATCTTGCACTCGTTCGCGCACTTCGCGCTCTTCTTCCAGCATGGCAGCACACAGCAGCAGTACATCTTCAAAGTCGATGGCGAGTTCTTGTTTTTTTACTGATTCATAGGCTGTGTAAATCTGCACCATCTGTTCAGGAAGTACGCGCGGCTTCTGCATACGCTTTGAGATTTCATCAATGTAATCACTGGGGGCAACTTGTGAAACCTTCGCCCATTCAATCTCTGATGCAATATCACGCATGAGTTCGCGATTCGTTACGCGTACTGAATCGCTTAAACCAGCGCGGTTGATCGCTTCGGTAATAAAGCCTGTCTTTGTTGTCATTAAATCTGGTGTGCGGCCACCAAATACTGATGGCCAGAAGTAGAGCAGTTGCTTGAGCGCTGCCGAGTGAATGGTGCGTGCGGCAACGGTGGGAACGCCTAATGAGCGAAGTCGGGCGCGCATCTCGCCTGCAGCTTTTGCAGTGAAGGTGAGCGCCAATACCTTTGCTGGATCCATAGTTCCAATGGCTGCTGCATATGCAATGCGATGTGTAATTGCGCGAGTTTTGCCGGTGCCTGCACCTGCAATAACGCAGACGGGGCCTCGTGAAGCAAGTGCTACTGCGCGTTGATCGGGATCAAGTGCAGCGAGGATTTCATCCTCTATCGCCACGAAGTTATCTCCACGTTTCGCCGCCTACTGCGGATTCACCGAGCCAACCTTCAATCATCTTCCGTGCAACTGAGATAGATGGTGGAAGAAGCAGTGAACCATCGGCTGCTGCAGCTTTCAGTTCTGCGCGGCTAAACCACTTTACTTCTGTGATCTCTTCGCCATCGCCCTTTGCAACTTCTGGGTTATCAGTAACGGCTTCGAATGCAATCATGATGCTGGCAGGAAATGGCCACGGTTGCGAACCTAAGTATTTGATTTCACTTACAGTGATATTTGATTCTTCAAAGACTTCCCGTGAAACACATTGTTCAAAAGTTTCACCTGGTTCGAGAAATCCTGCAAATGTTGAGAAACGACCTTCGGGCCATACTGGTTGATGTCCCAGCAAGATGCGATCTGCGCGATCTTTAATCAAAACAATAACGGCTGAATCTGTCCGTGGATGATGTTGGCTCTGATCTGCATCGCAGAAGCGCGCTGCTCCACCGAGATCAACGCGAGTAGCACCACCACAACGCGGGCAACACGGATGTGCCCGATGCCAATTGCTGAGAGCAGTTGCATGCAGAGCTAATTCAAATTGTTGAGGAGAAAGTTGGGCACCTACCTCGCGCAGGGTTGTGAAACCAACGCTCTTTATTTCATCGTCCACATCGCCAACCCAGTGCGTATCCCATGCAAAGTAAGGAGTGCGATCTGCAAGATCTAGACCTAAGAAGTAACGTGAACCTTCAGTAAATTTTCCTGAGGCTGCAAAATCTGAAATGGCTGAGGCAGAGTGAAAGGTGAGCTTCTCTTCGATAGCTGCGATGCGACCGTCAGCAATCTGAATAATCTTCGCCTTTTGCCACAAGGTATCGAGAGTGGATTGATTGGTACGCAGTTCTCCAGCGCGATCTATATGGGAAGGGTGCTGATGTATCGCGCTCACAGGTGCAGGTTACTAGTCTGTGGGGGTGCGCATCACCTCGTGGAATCTCCTGCATGGAATGGCCATTCCCCCGCAGGCGGCCAACGAACCAACCGCGCTGACAAAGGCAATTCAATCCCTGGAATCAGATATCTATGCAATGCAAGAAGTTGATCACTTCTTACCACGTTCGAAGTCACGTCCACAGATGCGCGATATCGCCGAAGGTATCGGTGCGCGTGATTGGGCGATGGGGGCGAGCGTTATCGGAACCCCCGGTGAGAGTTGGCGCAAGAAGCACGAGCATGAACCTGAAATTATTACCAACGCATCATCACATTCTGAATTAATGCATGAGTGTTATGGAATCGGAATTGTTTCAAAGATTCCTGTCATCAGTTGGCATCGCCTTAATTTAGGAAATTCTCCACTCGGACTTCCACTCATTGTTCCTGGAGATGAAACTGGAAAAGGAAGACCACGATTTATTTATGTGAAAGATGAGCCGCGCCTTGCACTTGCTGCTGTTTTAGAAAATGGATTTACCGTTGTAAATACACATCTATCTTTTGTCCCAGGATTTAACCTTGCGCAATTACATCGCGTAAAGAAGTGGGCGTTGCAGATTGCAGAATCTACTGGCACCCGTGCCATCGTTCTGGGCGATCTCAACTTGCCTAAGAATCTGCCGATTGCGGGATCTAGTTGGAAATCACTTGTCACCCAGAACACCTATCCAAGTTGGGGCGCCAAAATACAATTCGATTACATCCTCTCCCCGGACCTCGCATTCGGTGAATATTCGGTGAGAAATTTCGCACCTACTGGGGTGAGCGACCACCTGCCTATCGGAGTCGAAATTCTGGAATAGCAATTTGCTGTGAATTGATTAACCTTGGCTCATGACTAAAGAATCGACTCCTTCATACTCCACCAATGCTGCTCCGGCGCAGACATCTGCAGCACAGTGCCCATACACAGGCAGCAAGCTCAATAAGGCAGGCACCTACAACACTGACTGGTGGCCTAACCATCTTGATCTCACTGTTCTTCGTAGCAATACCGCGAAGTCAGATCCCATGGATCCAGATTTTGATTATGCAAAGGAGTTTTCAAAGCTCAATATCAAAAGCGTAAAGAAAGATATTGAAGAGTTGATGACAACATCACAAGAGTGGTGGCCAGCAGATTACGGACATTACGGTCCATTCTTTATTCGTATGGCATGGCATAGCGCTGGTACATATCGCACCTACGACGGTCGTGGTGGTGCAGGTGCAGGGCTACAACGTTTTGCACCGCTCAATAGCTGGCCAGATAACGTCAACCTCGATAAGGCGCGTCGTCTCTTGTGGCCAATTAAGCAGAAGTACGGCAAGAGTTTGTCGTGGGCAGATTTAATGATTCTTGCAGGTAACTGCGCAATTGAATCAATGGGGCTTAAGACATTTGGTTTCGGTGGAGGACGTGTTGATGTCTGGGAACCAGATGAAACGTATTGGGGTAAAGAGCAAGAGTGGCTTACCAATGAACGCTATAGCGGTGACCGCGAGCTCGAGAATCCACTTGCTGCAGTTCAGATGGGTCTGATCTATGTAAACCCTGAAGGTCCAGATGGAAAACCTGATGTACTTGCATCAGCTCGCGATATCCGAGAAACATTTGCGCGCATGGCGATGAATGATGAAGAGACCGTTGCACTTATTGCGGGTGGACACACATTCGGTAAGGCACATGGTGCTGCAGATCCTGGCAAGTATGTCGGTGCAGAACCAGAAGGTGCACCTATCGAAGAGATGGGACTTGGCTGGAAGAACACACTTGGTAAAGGAAATGGCGCAGAGACAATCTCTAGTGGTCTCGAAGGTGCATGGACTCCAACTCCTACAAAGTGGGATAACACTTACTTTAAGACGCTCTTTAAGTACGAGTGGAAGCAGACAAAGTCACCAGCAGGAGCCACACAGTGGATTCCAACAGATGAATCAGCTGCGAAAGCCGTTCCTGATGCACATATCAAGGGCAAGACACATGCCCCAGTTATGTTCACAACAGATTTAGCGATGCGCATGGATCCTGCATACGAGAAGGTTTCTCGTCGCTTTGCAGAAGATCTCGATGCATTTGCAGATGCCTTTGCGCGCGCATGGTTCAAACTCACCCACCGCGATATGGGTCCAGTTGCACGTTACCTAGGGCCGCTTGTTCCAAAAGAACAGTTGATCTGGCAGGATCCACTTCCTGCAGCACCAAAGTCAGCTATCTCAAAGTCTGATGCAGAACTTCTTAAGAAGAAGATTCTGAAGAGCGGGCTATCAGTTTCACAATTGGTGACAACTGCATGGGCATCTGCTGCATCCTTTAGAGCAACAGATAAGCGCGGTGGTGCTAATGGTGCACGTATTCGACTTGAGCCACAGCGCAATTGGGCTGTAAATAATCCAAAGGAACTTGCAAAGGTTCTCAAGGAACTCGAAAAGATTCAGGTGACATTTAATAAGCGAGCAAAGAAGAAGATTTCACTCGCTGATCTGATTGTCCTGGGCGGAACAGCAGCGCTTGAGAAGGCGATTGATAACGCTGGATTCTCAATCAAGGTTCCATTTACTCCAGGTCGCACAGATGCAACCCAGGAACAGACTGATGTCGCATCTTTCTCAGTTCTTGAACCAACTGCAGATGGATTCCGCAATTACATGGGTGCCGGACATTCACATACAGCCGAAGAACTTTTGGTTGATCGTGCAGCACTGATGGGGCTCACTGCTCCTGAGATGACTGTCCTTGTCGGTGGAATGCGCGTTCTTGGCGCTAACTACGACGGTTCAAAGACCGGCGTACTCACTCATAAGAAGGAGACCTTAAGCACTGACTTCTTCATCAATATCTTGGATATCAAATATGAATGGGCGTCAAAGGCAGGCGATAGCAACGCTTTTGAAGCCCATGATCGCAAGAGTGGAAAAGTTAAGTGGAGCGCTACCCGCGCTGATTTGGTCTTCGGATCTAACTCAGAGCTTCGCGCTCTCTCTGAGGTCTATGCAAGTAACGATGCAGAGAAGAAGTTTATTAAGGACTTTGTTGCTGCTTGGATCAAGGTAATGAACCTTGATCGCTTTGATCTAAAGAAGTAACTACTACTTCACACTCAACAGATCGATGAGTTGAGCTTCCGTCAGGAGGTTTGCTCGTCGATCTGTTGTATTTGTAGGCACATAATGGAATGCCGCAGTGACTTGATCGACTGAAATACCTTGCAACTTCGCCCACGCTAAGCGATAGACGGCAAGCTGAACTGCAGAAGATTCACCCAACATCTTCGAGCCAGTCTTCCAGTCAACAACTTCAAATCCAGAATCAGTCTTATAGACAGCATCAATACGACCACGCACCAAAATGCCTGCAATCACAGTTTCGAAGGGAACTTCAACGGCATGTGGTTGTAACTGTGCCCATGACGATGCCAGCCACTTCTCTTTCAACTCTTCCAGTTTCTGATCTTCCTCAAATGGAGTTAGTAGATCAAAGTCGTCGTCATCGAAGAGAGTCTTGGCATTGAAATGGTTCTCGATCCATAAGTGGAAGGCGGTTCCGCGATGTGAGTACTCATCCATCGCGCGCGGCATCGGACGGCGGATTGTGCGAGCAAGTTTTGATGGATCTTCATGCAGAGCAATAAGTGTCGATGTGGAAAGTCGTGGTGGAAGAGCTACATCGAGAGCACCCGCCTTGTACTCATTAAATTCAGCGATGATGGCGCGCGCATCTTCTGCGTAGTCGAGCAATTCAGCTGGCACTTGGCTTTCAAGGTTTACAGGTGGCGCTGATTCAACCAGGGCCACAGTGCGATCAAAATCAGCGCGGCGATCACCCAATGGATCCCGTGGCCATTGGGCTGTGATCTCAATATCTTTAGCGGGATTTCGGTCGGTACTAACCGGTGCAATAGGTGCTGAAAGTACCGTCCCTACTGCACTTGCGACCTCTTGGACCTTCTCATAGAGAACAGAAGGAGCAACTGGCTTTGCGCCATCACGCCAGAATGATGTGGAACAGAAGAGGTGAGTGCGCGCGCGGGTCATTGCGACATAACCCAGACGTATTTCCTCGCGCATCTTGAAATCGACGCACTCTTGGGCAAAGGCATCGATTGCCTTCTTAGCAGCTGCATTTGTTGTTGCTGCGTTCCAAGAGAAGACTGGCAAGATATCAGCATCACCGCGCAAGGCAAATGGAATATGGCGTTCATTGGTGATCCAGTTATCGGGATCAGATGTATTTGCACCAGGAAAAGTTCCTTCTGCGAGTCCAGGAACTGCAACAACATCCCATTCGGCGCCTTTAGACATATGAATGGTGAGAATCTGAACAACGCTGGCATCGACATCTGGTGTTCCGGCTTTGAGTCCGCCTTCTTCTTCACTTGCAACATCGAGCCATTGCAAGAATGCAGATAGCGTTCCGCCACTGCGAGCGAACTTTGCAGCTTCATCCATGAAGCGATCAAGGTGTCGACGACCATGAGTTCCGCCATCGCGCAACATCACTTCAGTTTCAAGGTTGAGATAACGCTCAATATCAACAATCAGATCTGTGATTGGCGCCGATGCACGCGAACGAAGTCTGCGTAGGTCCGCGGCAAAGGTTGTCAGACGCTCATAACCACTACTGCTGAACTTAGATTTATCACTGCGTTCGATTTCATCGAGTGCATCGATGACGCTTCCAATGAATTGATCATCTGCTTCAGCTGATTGTGGGTTACCAGCAACAATATTCTTAACGATGCTGCGGCTATCGGCGGCCAAGGATTCAGAGCGAGAACGCGCGAAGCGACCCAGCGCTGCAATATCGCGGGCACCTAAGTTAATTCGCGGCCCAGTCAGATGGCGCATCAACGATGCTCCGGCATCAGGGTTATTGATGACCTTGAGCATCGCCACCAAATCTGCGATTTCCGGAACATGCACAAGTCCGCCTAAACCAAGGACTTCAGAAGGTATTCCAGCCTTTGCCAGCGACTCTTGAATCAGCGCGATCTGCGCGCGCTTACGGACAAGGACTGCAAATGTCTTGGGAACTTTGCTGCCTGGCTTAGTGCGTTCTGGGTTATTCCAGAGCGGTTCAAAGTACTCAGCGATAGCAGTAGCTTCACCTTCGAGATTTTCAAATACTCCGCAACTTAGGTTTCCTTTACCTGCGCCCTTACGTGGTTTAAGGGCAGCAACGGTAATGCCTTCATCCTTGCGAACATCTGCCGAGATTTCGTTTGCAAGAGCAAGAATTGATTCATCATTGCGGTAAGTGGTCAGAAGTTCATAGACATTCTTGCCGGTTGATCCTGTTGCTTTAGGAAAGTTTGCGTTGAATGCGCTGATAGTGCCTGATGATGCTCCGCGCCAGGTATAGATAGATTGGCAAGGATCGCCCACCGCCGTGACAGGGTGTCCATTTCCAAAGAGCGCCGATAGCAATCGCACCTGTGATTGCGAAGTATCTTGATATTCATCAAGGAGAACGATTGGATATTTAGCGCGCTCGAAGACTCCGACATCAGCAAAGTTAACTGCGATATCTGCAGCAAGGGCAATCTGATCATCGAATGAAAGTTCGCCAGATTGGCGCCTCGCTTCAAGGAAAGATTCCATCATCGCAAGCATGGCGATGCGCTGGTTAAGTACCTTCGCAACTTTTCGTGTTTCGTCATTGGTAGGACCAGTCATTGCTATCACTTGCTGCAAGAGCTCTTCATCTGCGGCACGAATTTGATCGACTGTGACACGATGTTCAAGAACCATCGAGGTAAGACCTAATAAATCCTTCACGACAGTGCTGGCAGCATCTGATGTAGCAAAGACTCCGTCATCCCATTCGCGCACCAACTTATTGGCAGACATCCAGAGCGCTGCTTCGCCCAGTGGTTGGACATCAGCATCAATGCCGTAGCGGATTGCATGTTCGCTTAAAAGACGGCCTGCATAGGAGTGATAGGTAGTAACTGCTGTGTCGAGAGAGCTGAAAGTGCGCGCAATTCCTTGCTTATCTTGGGCTTGTTGGAATTGACGCAGCCGTTTGCGGATACGGGTATTGAGTTCGCCGGCTGCTTTACGAGTAAAGGTAAGTCCAAGAATCTGATCAGGTCGCGCTATTTCATTGGCAACGAGATAGACAACGCGCGCTGCCATCGTTTCAGTCTTTCCAGAACCTGCACCTGCAATAACAACTGCGGGTTCGAGCGGATTATCGTGAATCGAGATGATGGGACGTTGTTCATCGGATGGAAGGTGAAAGGTTGGATCAATCGAGATGATCATCTCGGCGACTTTGTCAGGTGAGTACTTTTCAATCATTGATGTACCGCCTTACCTTCGAGGTACAACGGACAAGAAGGCTTCACCTTGCACTGCTTACACATATCGTTCTTACGAGCAGTAAATGTTGCAGCTCCCATACCAACGGCAATCTCTTCAAGAATTGCAGTGGTTGCTTCGACATCGACCAACGCATCTTGTTCGCGAGTGCTGTAGCTCTTATTTTTACTGGCCAGATAGACAAGTTGTGCGCCCAATACATCAGTGGATTTCAACTTCTCTTCAAAGCCATCGAGCACAACACCGAGCTGGTAGCAAGCAAGTTGCAAGTTGGTCTTGGCATCATCTTGTGAAATCTCTTTCTTTCCTGTCTTAAAGTCGATGATGTAATGCTTGCCTGCGCTATCTACTTCAATGCGGTCAACGCTTCCACGAATAAGTGCGCGCCCAACGGTGATTTCAAAGCTCTTCTCAACGCCTGCGATGGTGCGGTTATTATCTGAAAGCGACTTACTGTGAAATACCGAGAAGCGCTCGAGCATCTTCTTTGCACGAACAAGCGCTGCTTTACTGATCCACCCCTGGCTATCGTCAATCAGTGGCCATGATTCGATGAGTTTGCTCTGCAGCTGTTCATCGGTAATTCCAGGCTCTTCAACTTTCAGACGAGCAAATTCGTGAATAACTGATCCGAGTAACTGCGCTGTTGAATCACCATCGGTTCCGCCGCTCTTTTCGAGGAACCATTTGAGGCCACATTCAGTGAAGTTTTCAGCACCTGATGGAGATACAGGAACGAGCGAACCAGCATCAATGACTGGTAATTCGGTAGTAATGGCGGCAGAACCAAGCCACTGTGATGGTTGGGCCAAGTGAATTCCATTGGCGCTGAGCGTCTTGAGAAGTGAAGCAGCACCTGTATTGCCCGTCAGATTTACTTCACGACGCAACGTTGCAACAAGAGCAGCAGCTGTCAGTGGTCGTGGAACTTGGACTTCAGATGACGCTGTGCCCAGTGATTCAGCCAAGTCTTCAAAGAAGATAGATGGAGTTTCATCTTCGCGAGAGATTGCAGTAACAAGTAAGAATTCACGGGCACGAGTGGTTGCTACATGAAAGAGTCGCGCCTCATCTTCAGCTAGAGAAGATGCAGCAATCATGTCGAGAGTTACTTGTGCGAGATCGTCACCATGACGCACTCGCTCAACTAAACGTTCAGCGCCCAGAAGCGAACTGCGCTGTTTCAGGTTTGGCCATGCACCTTCTTGCACACCGGCAACAGCAACATAGCGCCATTGACGTCCCTTGGCAGAGTGCACAGTAAGGATTTCAACGACATCGGGGCGAACACCACGTGCAGTAATGAGGTCTGTGACAATAGTTTCGTTCGCGATTTCAGTGAGGAATAGATCTGGCTTTGCGCCTGGGAAGCGCTCGATATGACGCGCGGCCGAATCAAAGAGTTGAATCATCGCATCGAGATCACGATCTGCAGATGCTCCTCGAGAGCCACCTTTGAGTGCTGCTGCGCGCCAGGATTCTGCAATCTTCTCGTTATCGCTATTGGTCGCGTTATTCCAGATTGCCCATAGTAGATCGTGAATAGTGGCGTTCTTCTTAGCGATAGATTTCTTGGCAAGTGCAAGAAGGTTGTGGACACGAAGAAGTTCTGCAGAATCTTCGATGGCAACATCGCCAGTAAGAATTGCATCAAGAATAAGTTGTGTGCCAGAGCGTTTATCGCTTGCTTCATTGCGCGCAGCTAAGAGCGCAGCGCGCGTGCGACGTAGTGAAACTGATGTCGCTCCCCCAAATTCAGATGTCAGTAACTTTTCGGCTGTATCCAGATTCAGTGACTGTGCGCCTGTAGCAACGCGTGCCAGCAATAGAAATGGTGCAATTGCAGCGTTATTGGCTAGCGCTTCAACGTCTCCGGCAGTGGGAATAGACACTTGAGAGAAAGCGCGATGAATAGCCGATGCCGTCTGCCCGTGAGATCGCACAATCACCGCCATCTCTGAATACGGCACACCTTGCATCAAATGTGCGCGCTTAAATTGGTAGGCGATGTACTGAGCTTCTTCAGATTCGCTGGCTAATCGTGCTGTCTGCGCAGTTGGCGCACCACGGTAATTGTTTGTGAGTTCAATCTTTGTGGCACCTGCAGAGATATGGGAATCAATAACGGCTGCAATTCCTTCGGGATCTGCGCCGCGGAATCGACCCACAGCACTTGCGGCATCTGCAACGATGACAAGATCAGGGCCAGCAAGGAGTGAAAGTAGTGTGCGCTGAGCCGGGTCGCTCTCTTGGAATTCATCGACAATGATGGTGGTAAAACGGCTGCGAAGTTCGGTGAGTAACTCTGGATTTGCTCGTAGATAATTGATTGCAGAGTTAATGATTTCAGATGGATCGATTCGTACCTTGGCATCTCCTGCCAAGACTTCTTGCAGAGTCATCGCACCTAAGTAGCGCTTCCAGAATTCGGCAGCGCCTTCCCAGTATTTTTCACCTAACTGTTTTCCACGCACAGCAAGGTCATCAGGAGTAATTCCGCGTTCATTGGCGCGCATAATGAGGTCACGAAGTTCGCGAACAAATCCTTGCGTGTGCAGAGGTTCGCCGAGTGATTGTTCGGTCTTCTTTAAATCGTCATGCCACTGCTTGTAGCCATCTTCGATATCGCCATCGAGCAGCTGTGAGATAAATGTTTCTTGTTCAGCACCCGATAAGAGAACGATCTCGCGAAAGTTATCACCGGTGCGCATCTTGAGAATTGAATATGCAAGTGAGTGGAATGTGCGTGCCAATGGTTCGAAGGCTGTCTTTTCAGAACGAGTAACAATGGCATCGCGCATTTCAGAGGCACGTTCGCGGCCATAGGTAAGTAATAAGATCGAATCTGGTGATTGCCCTGCTGCAATACGAGAAAGCGCGGCCTCAATCAGAACAGTTGTCTTACCTGTTCCTGTCGCCCCAGTAAGAATTAGCGGCGAACCACGATGCGCCACCGCCGCCAGCTGTTGGTCACTGAGCGTGAGATTGGGTTGGGTAGGCAGGCCATGTACAAGACGTAATGGATGTGCGGGCTGCTTACTCACAGTTCGTATTCAACCGTAGAGCGGTGACAATCAGGCTGATGTGAGGGTTTAAATGAAGAAGGGGCTTAGCAAAGGGACTTTAAGGAGCAAGTCCCGAGCTAGCCCCTCTTCATTTGTACGATCTAGTTTTGGTTGTTCTTCTTTGCGCGAGATGTTGCTCGGGCACGCTCTGCGCCATCGAGGGTCACCTTACGGATACGGACAACCGCTGGAGTTACTTCTACGCATTCGTCTTCGCGACAGAATTCGAGAGCACCTTCCATGTTGAGCTTCTTAGGTGGAATCAACTTTTCAGAATCATCGGTACCTGATGCACGCATGTTGGTGAGCTTCTTTTCACGAACACAGTTGACATCCATGTCATCTGATCGTGAGTTCTC
>Ga0214921_10008820_pt1 | contig 12926 bp, 9 predicted proteins | sample LL1505_MetaG_FD_177992 | JGI IMG/M metagenome (GOLD analysis project Ga0214921, IMG submission 177992) | Freshwater microbial communities from Lake Lanier, Atlanta, Georgia, United States - LL-1505 | ecosystem: Environmental > Aquatic > Freshwater > Lake | place: USA: Georgia | collected 2015-05-28 | reverse complement strand
TTCATTATCTTCATGTGGGTAAGCGGCAACGCAGTGATTTAAAGACAGAGTAATATTACGATTGGTAAAGAAATGGACGACATCATCCATATCTTTTTGAGTCATGCCGCCGGTAGATATGATGACCGGCCTTTTTGTGGTGGCTATCTTTTCAAGTAATGTCCAATCATTATTGTCAGCGCTTGCAACCTTAATAATAGGCATATCAAACTCAACACACCAGTCAACCGATTTCTCATCAAAGGGTGTCGCCATGGGAATGCATCCACTTTTGCGAATTGCGTCGACCAGTACTCCAAAATCTTCCTTTGACATTTTAGTGTCAGATAGTCGTTTCACATACCGAATATCATCTCTTCCGACAAAGTCCTTATGCACGAAGTTATCAATATCTCTAAACTGCAGCTTAATAGCTGTTCGAACATTATTAAAACGAACTACCTTAGAAAATTTACTAATAATTTGCAAGCCTCGATCAACACTACCCTGATGATTACTCGCCATTTCTAAAACAAATAAATCTTCAAAAATCTCATTCTTGTTTGTCATATTTAACCCTAAATTATGCTATTTTCGTTACTGCATCTTTGCTAGCAGGACTATATTCTATAAAGTCCCAAATTTGCTTCAACGAAATATCTTTCATATTTGCGTCACTTTGAAATCCGTAATGCCACATTGTAACTCGTTCAATTGCTTGCTCTAGGCTGAGTCTTGGAATCCAATGAAGTAATTGCCTTGCTTTTGAGCAATCAAGCTTCAGGGAGTGGGCTTCATGAGGTTGCTCACCGCTGTCTTGAAGCCAACTGGCTGGCCCCTCCCAATTTTTGATCAGTAAATTTACAACATCTTCCACGGTTCTAGCATCGTCATCACGTGGGCCGAAATTCCAGGCTCCACAACTTTTTACCCCATCTTGATATAACGATTGCGCTAAAACTAAATATCCAGAAAGCGGTTCTAAAACATGCTGCCAAGGACGAATCGCCAATGGATTGCGGAGCATTAAAGCTTGCTTGAGCTCAAACGCCCTTATGGCATCAGGGATCAAACGGTCTTCTGACCAATCGCCCCCCCCAATTACATTACCAGCCCGCGCTGAAGCAATTGCAACGCCGTGGTTAGTGAACTTTTCCGGTGAAAAATACGACTGTCGATAAGCGCTAGTAACGAGCTCGGCGCAGCCCTTACTATTACTATATGGGTCATGTCCACCCATGGGCTCGGATTCTCGATAACCCCAAGGCCACTCTTTATTTTCATAGCACTTATCAGTAGTTACTATAACTGCTGCTCGCACACAATCCAATAGGCGAATTGACTCTAAGACATGAACTGTTCCCATTACATTTGTAGCGTAAGTCTTTACTGGATTTAAATAAGAATAACGTACTAATGGTTGCGCGGCCATATGAATAACAATATCTGGTTTTGCATCATGCATAGCCTTTTGTAAATTTTCCAAATCACAAATGTCAGCAATATGCGATTTCTCAAGATCGTCATTAACCTTGGCAACTTGAAAAAAATTAGGCTTACTTTTTGGTGCTAAAGCATAACCTGTAACTTTTGCACCCATCGAAGAGAGCCACAAAGATAGCCAGCCCCCTTTAAATCCAGTGTGACCAGTTAAAAAAACTTTTTTTCCTGACCAAAATTGAGGTATTACTTGCCCCTTTGCAAAAGACATTGTATTCACCACATCTTCCAAGGTGTATTTCCCGAGGCCCACAGGTCCTCTAAAAGTTGCTTATCTCTTATTGTATCCATTGGTTGCCAAAATCCATAGTGCTTGAATGCCTTTAACTGTCCTGATTTTGCTAAAGTTTCTAAGGGGCTCTTCTCCCAAATTGTATTGTCGCCTTCTATAAGATCAATAACTTTGGGTGACAAAACAAAAAAACCACCATTGATGAACATGCCATCCCCATGGGGCTTCTCAATAAATTGTTTAACATTATCTTCATCTAAATCTAAAGCCCCAAATCTACCCGGCGGCTGAACTGCTGTGACCGTAGCTTGTTTTCCATGCTTTTGATGAAAGTCAATTAGTTTACTTATATTAATATCACCAACGCCATCTCCGTAGGTAAAACAGAAGTCTTCCTTCAAGTCAAGATACTGCTTTACTCTGCCTAGTCTTCCGCCAGTAAGGGTATTCTCACCAGTGTCTATTAATGTGATTTGCCAAGGTTCCGCATGCTTTTGATGTACTTTAAAACTGTTCTCCCTAGTCATGTCAAAAGATACATCAGACATATGAAGAAAGTAATTTGCAAAGTACTCCTTGATCATGTACCCCTTATAACCACAACAAATTATAAAGTCGTTTAGGCCGTGGGCGGAGTACATTTTCATAATGTGCCATAAGATCGGCTTACCCCCAATTTCAATCATCGGTTTTGGTTTAGTGGCAGACTCTTCAGCAATTCTAGTTCCAAGTCCGCCAGCCAAAATTACTGTTTTCATAGGTATGATATTTGATATAAACTGAACATTATAGCGACAAAAACAGTTAATAGCCAATCATTTTTGGCCCGTTTTGCCTGGAGGGAACACTTGGGAATTTCCTCCAAATACACATTTAGCTAGGCAAAAGAATTCTTGGGTTGCTTTTGTGAAGCAGTATAGGCATTTGATGCTCTACCTTTTGAACGGCCCCACACACAGTTGGACAAGATATTTTGAACTCCGGGTGGTTTTCGTAAGGTCCGTCAATCCGCTTTCTAAAAAATGCCGCCTTCAAATACTTTTATAGGATAATTGTGTTTCCAAAATTAATATAACGTTTCTGACAACTTATTTCCTTAACTAGATGAACTTAACTAATTTCAAAATTTCTACTCTCCAATTTGCATTGATTTTGGTTTTATCCGTCCCAATCAGTATTTATTTATACATGGCTAAGTCTAATTTAATTAAAATCGAATATCAATTAACTGCTGGATTCGTATACCCACAATATACATGTACTGGTGACTCTACCAAAAAGATATATTTACTAGATAATGATGCTTTAAATTCAAATAAACACATCCTACAAAAATTTATAAATAATGAGGATATTGAATACAAAATAAAATTTATTAAAAACGAACATCATGGGCTATACAAATATGAAGTTGTTACACCTAAATCCAATTATAATTCAATAATAAAAGATATTGAAGACGCAAATGATAAGATTATAAAATTAGAAAAATCTTTAATAGCTGAGTTTTTTGAGAATATAAAAATAAAATGCGGGAATGGTAATTATGAACCTTTATACCGAGTTGGTTCATCAGGAAATGATATATCTATTAGCCAAAAAAACCGTTTCACTAATAATGCTTTATTTTTTATTACAGCTGCCCCACTCCTATTAATTTATTTATTTTTAATAATCTCTAATTACTTAAGAAAAAATAACCTAGTAAATATCTAAATTGGCAAAGCTTTTTAAATTTTTTTTTCTTATCAGGAGTATACTCCTAGGCACAATTATTATTTTAGGTACGATATTTATTTATCAGTATTTAAACAATTTTAATTTATTCTCAAGTATAGATTCACAAGTTTCACAAAAGATAAATGATATTGAAAATTTACCAGGAATAGAGTCATTTTATTTTGAATTAACTAACGCCAATCTTCATCCAATAAACCTGGGATCTCTTCAGAAGAATGGTGCTTATTTTTCAGTTGAGTTTTCGTTTAAAGGTGGTATAAAAAATAGTCCCCAAAACCTATTTCAAACAGCTGCTTTCAATAATGGAATCAGGCTAGAACACTTTGGTGATTTATTAAGTATAGTTTATTCTACTAATGATGAGAAAAAGTATAGGGTTGTTGTGTTGGAGAGTAAATTACAAAGCTCAAAAAAGTACAAGATTAAAATTGATGCATTAAATCATGCATTCATAAGAATTGATTTAAATGGAAAATTAAAATTATTTACACATAAAGAAATTAATTTTTTATCTGATGAATTTTTGCTAGGCGCTGGTTTCGATCCAAGTAGAATTTACCAAGGGTCACTCGAAGACATTCGATTTAAAAAAATTAATTACATACCTACAAATCCCTCTTTTATAAATAAGTTCTTGTATGTAGAATTAAAACCCTTGTTAAATAGGTTTTGGGAATCTTTTATTAGTATAGGGCTATTTTTGGCCATACCTATTTTCTTTATCTTAAGAATATGCAATTTAAAAAACTAAATTTTAATGGTAAGATAAAACTTGCGGGTATTTTTTTCATAGTTCAATCTCTATTAATTTACTTTATTCCATCTTATAGATATACTCTATTTCTTTATATTTTTTTATTTCTCACAGGTGAAATTTTTTATCGTAAAATTATTCCTGATGTGATGAATCCTCAGAAATATATATGGTTGTTTAGTCCATTGGTGGGAATTTTAATAATATTAATTATGGGTTCTTATTTAATTGCATTCAACGCATCTATTAAATATTTAATATTGTTACCTATTGCTTCGCTTCTTTTTAATCTTTGGCATTATAGGACCTTTAAATCTAAGGATTATTGGATTGATAATCAATTAAAAAATAATAGCAAATTGATTGTATTTAATAATCTATTAATTTTGACCTTAATTGTTGCGCCTATAATTTTGATTCTGACTGCTCCAGCAGGCATTTCAGAAACATCAACGCCGTTCAGAGTTGGGCCAGATGCAGCACTTTATACCCGTATGACTCAATTTTTATTAGATGGTGGCACATGGCTCGCTGCTTCTGCTAGATCACCAGAGTATCAGGAAATGGAGCTTGGTGACATTACTAAGTTTACAAATTCCACTATGGACTGGCCATTTATGTATTTCTATAGGTGGGGCTTAACAACTTTCCAAATGTGTAACGTTTTACTTAACGGCTTAGATCATGCATTTAGAACAAGCTTTACTTCAATGGTCATACCACACCTCTTCTTGATGGGGTTAATTTTTTACTGGCTTAGAGAAAAATTTAAGTTACGCTTGTATTTTTCACTCCTTGGAGCTATTGGATTTACTTTTAATGTGAATATTTTAAATCTTTGGTTTGAAGGTTTTTATGGAAATATGTTTTCACTATTTCTATATTGCTTTATATATTTGCTCATAGCAATTAAGCTCTCTAATAATGATATAACCAAAACCGATGCGCGAAAATTTTTTATATTAACTGCCCTAATATTTGCAGCTATTTTAGTTAGCTACGGGGAGGGGTTGTTATTTGTTTTACCTTGCTTATTGTTTCTTTATCTATTATCTGATTTTATTATTAACCGAGTTTTTGACTATAGGCTATATCTTTTTTTAAGCTTATCCTTACTATTAGGCACTCTGATAATTTTACCTTGCCAGTTTCTACTTGACTGGTTTGTTATAAGCCTAAAGCAGATTTTTCAAGAAGGTGGAAATGGTTACACTCAACCATATTGGGCCTTGTTAAATGAAATTTTGGGATTTAACAATATCTATCATCATTTTTCATTGGAAAATATTGCTCTTTCCCTGAAACGGTCCGCGGCAAATAACCTTATAACTATTTCTTCATCTATCTTCATTTTATTCATTTTATCTAAATCATTTGACAAAAAAATTAGTATCTTTTATTTAAATGCATATTTGCTATTGCTCATATTTTTTATATTTATGTATTATAAAAGTCCAAATAATAATTATGGCTTTATGAAAATGTACATTTTTCTACTACCAATTTTATTTGTTTATTTTTGGCGGGGAATTTGTTTATTTTTCATTAATAAGCAAGGTATTATGGTTATTACTAGTTTTACTATTGTAATAATTTTACATGGATTAACATATATTCATTCTTATAATTTAAATAGTGTTTTGGTAAATAAAGAATTCATATCAGAGCATCGAAATATGAAGGATCTCAAAATTACTAACTCTGTTGTATTACCTCTTGTATCTACAGAGTACATAACAATATTACCTTCTATTTTAGCGGGGGTATATTTTACTCATGCCTGGGATAAAATTTCAATTATAAAAGCCCCTCAGTATTCTAAATATTTAGAACATAAAATATATCTTCTTATTGAAAAAAATCTTTACTTGAATAATAAATTTCAACCTAAAAGCATTGTTTATGAGGGGCGGTATTTAATGGTTATAGACTCAGGCCTTCTAGTAAAAGATTCTTTAGATGGGGTCTTTTTTGATTTAAGTAAGATTAACTCTAAAGATATTATTGCTAATTTAGATATCAATAATATACCTCATAATTCGATAGCTAAAGATTGAGTCTTTCTTATTCTACGTCTCTAAGCCTACTTACTTATTTTACAAATTATCAGCGAAGTACCATTTTCTAGATCTAGTAAATATTCACTTTTATGGTAAGTTTTTAGTGAGCATATTTTTTCAATTTGTTCTAGTATTTTTCTTTGCCCCAAGCTATTACCATTGCGAAATAATCTTTCATGAGCTGACCAAGCCACTTCGGGCAAATTTAGATAAAGTATTGTTTTGGGTGGATCGATACTTATTCTCTCCGACTCAATAATAGCGTCTTTGTCATTTAAGAAATCAAACCAGCTAATTAATGCCTTTGTTTCTGGCCAGCGGTCAGATAACAAATACATCATCGGAATGCTTGGAAATGCAAGTATGCTATCAGTAGCGTTTACAGTTTTTAATTCAGATACGATTTTCTTAAAATTCTCGCTTGTTTGTTCCGAAACATAGATACCCTTTAAGAGATCCGGCTCTAATTGATAATTTGCGATCCGCACACTAGGCTCAGTTACTCCCCACCAACTATAGGGCTTGTCAAATTTTTTATATGCAAGTGTCGTACTTAATAAAAGAGTAAGCCATAAAGCATACCAAATACCAAAAAAAGGTATGGAGTTTTTATTAACTAACCATGCAATACCCCAGGATAAAGCAATGAATGCACTTATTTCAGAAAGACCTGCAGAAGTACCGTTACCGAAAATTATACCAACATTTACTATAGCTAATAATACTGTTTCATGATTAGAACTTGGAAGAGATTTACACCATACATGGAGTAATTGATACATAATTGTTAGAGAAACCCAAAAAATCTCAAAAGGAATTATGTAATTTAATAATTCTCGGCCTTGTGGAAGGAGATTTTCTCTCAAAAACATATTATCTACCCATGCAAAATAAATAACTACAACGTACATCGTAAAAAATATTGTGATCCCAGTAATTTCTCTATATTTCTCTGGGTTAATTTCTAAAAATCGCTCTCCCTTTATTTTTTTTATAAGCCATAAAAATAAATGCGAAGCAATGATTACTGGAACAATTTTATAAGCAATCTCTAAAATTTGTATTCTAAGAGTATTAGTAAATACCCCGCTAACCCAATTTAACAAAATATGTGCTAAATTACCCTTTGCTTGAATGGCATTAAAAAATATTTGATCAATAAATGCTGTTAAAGCCCCATGAAATAAAAGATAACCACACAATAATATCAATGGGCTAATTATTCCAACCAAAAAATAATATGTGCTTCTGATTTTTATTAACCTAGATGTTTTTTTTATATAAAGAATATATAAAAACGCACATGAAATACCTATGGCTATAAACGCACCATTACTTTGCTTAGTTAAAAAAACAAAGCAAGAAAAAAGTCCAGTAAAAAATAAATATTTATATTGTAAATTTTTATTATTTAAAGAAATAGCCTCGGAGGCCATTATTAGAAATAAGCAAGCTGCAAGTGTAAAAAGAGTTAGTACCTGGGTAAAATCATATGTAATGTGAGCATTCCCCGACTGATAATAAATAACAGCTATAACTACACCAATGAAGCTTGCGGTACTACTAAATCTTCTTTTAAGAATTTCAAATAGTAGAAGTGCGATTAGACAAATAATCAATGCCCCAAAAATCCTTAGTACAAAAATCGACTCCCCAAATACGTATGTAAATAGCGATATTAACCATACATAAAGGGGAGTTAAGTATAGATAAAAATCACGATATGGAACTTGCCCATTTAGTATTAACTGGGCATAAGCAGAAAACCAACCCTCGGTAATAGGTAAATATCTGAAACTTGTAAACAGGTTATAGTATGCTATGACGCAAATCAAAGCACATTTTATTAAGTTACTTTGATTAATATTTAGGTTCAAAATTCCCTCAACAAATGAAATGCTCTTATTCATTGCAGATATTCTCTGTTTTTTTCATAAATAAAAATACTTCATATTCAGTCTTACTCTCTTGTCTTTCTATTTCAAAATACTGAGTTAGTATTCTTAAAAATTGGGGCAAATCTTGAGAAATAGCTCCATACTGATGAACCATTATTACTTTAGGAAAATTTATTTTGCAAACATATTGCTTTATCATTTTTTCCCGACGGTCATTGCTAATTGGTGGCATTAATAACTGAAGAGGAACAGGCGTCCAAACCACTTCCTTTTGATTTATGAATTTTAGTAATCTTGGTTCTACAGCGCCATCGCCAAAAAAAATTCGGGGTATACCCTCCGTAGAATCTATTTCATTTATTAAATCCTCTAACTCTTTAGTAGCAATCGGTAAATGCGATTCTATGTTAGCACTGAATGAACGTATCTTCGGAACTTGTTGAATCCAAGAATACGAATAATAAGTAGCTAATACTAAAAAATATAAAGGTACAGATACTACTATTAAAAAATTTACAGATTTTTTATAATGATTTCTTTGAGCAAGAAATATCCCTAATAGTGAGCAAAAAATCATTAGCGGAAATAAGGCCGTAATATTTTGTGGGACTGGTCTTCCTAAATAATAGCTGCCAACTGCCCATATGGCTCCACACATTGCACCAAAAGTTATTGCGTTATCATTACGCTGGACTATTGATTTCAATGCTACTATACCAATTCCTATAAATAAAAAAAGGATAAAATTACCTGGCCCATTTAATTCAAAAGGTACGTAACCATAACCACTCGCATACCCAATTACATACTCAAAGTATCCAAAAAAATTAGGCCAATGCCCAAGTTTAATTTGATATAACAACAGGATGAAAGTAAGCAAAACAAACAAACTTATAAAAAAAGCTTTTAAATGCTCTTGTAGTCTAAGTCCAATAGCTCTAACCTCTCCTAATCTTAAGGAGTCAGCAGTAATAGCAAATAAGTAAATAGAGCTGCAATAGAAAGCACTTTCAGCAGACCATAAAATACCCAAACAATATACGGCGCCAAGCAACTGTTTTTTCTTAGAGTAAGTATCTAAAACTAGTGTGATAAAAATCATCATATAACAACAAAAAAACCTTGTTACAGAAGACGATGGAAATGGAAGTGGACCGATCCAATTTGGATCTGCAAAGAAAAAACTACCGGTAGTTAATGTGACAATAAAACTTTTTAATATCCAGTTATTTATGGAGGCTTTAAATAAAACAATTACTACTATCAAAGAAGTCAAAAATAAAATTACTCCTTGAAAGAGATATAAAGCCTGCCAGGATGAGTCAACTGGAATTAAACTAGCTAATATAATATTTAAAAAACCATACTGTGATGGCGTGTTAAATAAGAGCCATCCCCCACTCCTAACCGTTTTAATAGGCCCAACAAAATATTCCCAGTGATACTCAGACCCTGGAATAAATAATGAGTCAATTCTAAAACTTAAAAATGAAAAAATTCCTACAGTTAAAACTAATATAATTATTGAGGCTAATTCGTTATAGTGCGATTTGATATGCTTTAGTCGAAGAATACAAAAGAGTATAGCAAATATAGTGAAGCTAGAAATTAATAAATAAGGAAATGGCCAATCCTGAATTACTGTTTTTATTGCTTGCCAGTTGGTTAACTTGAAAATCGTTATCCATGATGCGCAACTTACTATAGTAATCGCAAAGCTAGCTTCTCTAAATAAATAAATTAATGTTAGGAATGTTAATAATGAAAAATATAACAAATGGTAGTTGAATTCATTTTCTAGTATTTGACTAAATATTAAAAAACAAATATATCCAATTACTGTGAATACAAAAATATTATTTTTATAAATAATATTTTTTTTCCAAATAGTTAGTATTGTTATTATAAACAAAGAAATTGGCAGGGCAATGTATGGAACCCATTTCAATAAACCAAAATTTTCTTTACTAGAGTATGAAATTGTATAAATTAATATTCCACTAATAGCGATAATTATTGGGAATAAGTAAAATTGCTTAGGGAAGTAGATACATTTTTTCCACTTATTATTTCCAATAAAACTTTTAAAATTTACTCTAATAGAACTACGCTCCCCACCAATTTGTTTTTTATTTCTAAATGTCAGAAAAATTAGCGCGAAAGAAAAAAAAGATATTGGTAATATGAATAAACGAATTGCTCTTGCATAAGGTGTAAATTCCGAGTATGTTACCTTCGCTTGGAAATCACTTATAGTTCCGTTAAATGGTCGAGCCTTACCATAGCCCGTTCCTAAAACGAATTGTTGTATGTAAAGTTTCAGGTTAGGCAAATCAAGTTTATTAATTGCCAATTCCTCTTTACCATTTAATTTTACAGAAATACCCTCTTGTCTTTTGTAATCCAAATGTAAATCATAGATCTTGTCATATTGAATATCTTTAGAAATTTGATAAAGATGCCCTTCACCTAAGATTAATAGTAATTTATTTGTAGGTTGAAGTTCAACGCGAATACCCTCAGGTAGGGAAGATGTTTGAAAAATATTTCCATAGGAGAATGTTTTATCTTGATTAATAAAACGAGTATCCAGTACTAAATTCTCTATAAGAGCAAGATCTTTTTTTACATGAAGCTCTACGGGTGCATTACCTGATAAAGAGTTGTACTCAACATTATTAATTGATATATTTTGAAAATTTACTTGGTTAATTCCAAGTCCAAAAAAATAAAGTATCCCAATATAGATGCTAAATAATACTAAACAAGATTTATTTATATTTTTCAAAACCTCACGCATTCACTTGCGATCCTCAAATTAAGTCGATTAGGGAAAGTATCTTTTTTCTAACTATTACTTTATATTTATTTATAAACATCAATAAACGAAAACAGTTCACTACCTTTGAACAGCTTTCTCAGATGTTTCATTAGTTTTATTTGATAAAAAGAGAGATATAGCGTTGGTTATTAAGTTGTAAAGTCCTTAGCCAATTTTCTAATTCTGGCATAACTTGAATGGACCCAGTTTATGTTACATTAATCACAAAAATTTTAGCTCTATAGTTTTTTATTGATTCATATAAATGCAGATTAAAACCTTAATATGAAACTAATCGTTTAATTTATCAAATATTTGCAAAGGCAATCTTCGCAGCACGTACCATTTCACTGATAACTAAATCTGTGTGCTGAATCGACAAAAATCCAGCTTCATAAGCCGAGGGTGCTAGATAAACACCTTCGTCAAGCATCGCATGAAAAAAACGCTTAAATTTTTCAATATCAGAATTTGTGACGTCTTGCAGGGTTGCTGGTTTATTTTTAGCAAAATAAATTCCAAACATCCCACCAATGTGATCCGATGAAAAATCATGCCCTGCTGTTTTAGCTAATGCTTCAAGACCTTCTAAGAGGCTTGTAATATTTTCTGATAATTTTTCATAAAACCCTGGCGCGCTAACTAAATTGAGTGTGGTTAGCCCAGCAGCTACGGCCAACGGGTTGCCTGATAAAGTTCCTGCTTGATAAACATTACCAATTGGAGCAAGCTTTTGCATAATGTCTTTTCGACCACCAAAAGCTGCCATCGGCATACCACCGCCCATTACTTTGCCAAGGCACGTCAAGTCTGGCTTAATCCCATGCAAGCTTTGAGCTCCACCTAAAGCAACCCGAAACCCTGTCATTACCTCGTCATAAATTAATACTGCCCCATATTGCTCTGTTAATTGGCGCATCGCTAAGATAAATTCAGGGCTTAGCTTAACAAAATTCATATTTCCAGCAATCGGTTCTACGATGAGCGCTGCCACTTGTGAACCAAACTGTTTAAATGCATTATCTAGAGCTTCCAAATCATTAAATGGCAACACTAAGGTATGCTTTACTAAGTCCTGGGGAACCCCACCTGAGGATGGGGCATTTGTTGCTAAATCTATTTGCTGATCAGCAAAGGTGAGTAGCCCTGATCCTGCTTTTACTAGTAAGCTATCTGCATGTCCGTGATAACAGCCTTCAAATTTAATAATTAAATCGCGTCCTGTAAAACCCCTTGCTAAACGCAGGGCACTCATCGTTGCTTCAGTTCCACTAGAAACTAATCGAACCTGCTCAATACTAGGAACTAACTCAACAATTTTTTCAGCCATTAAAATCTCAGCCTCTGTTGGTGCGCCAAAACTAAAGCTATTTTCTGCAGCCATTTGCACAGCTTTAACAACTTCAGGATGGGCGTGACCAAGAATCATTGGGCCCCAAGACCCAATACAATCGATATATCGTTTACCCTCCACATCCCAAAAATAAGGCCCCTTGGCATGGCTAATAAATCTAGGTACGCCGCCCACGGATCGAAATGCTCTTACCGGAGAATTAACACCACCTGGTGTGGTTATTTGGGCACGGTCAAATAAGGATTGATTAGTATTCATAGCAAATAATCGTCATTAATATCATTAAAAAGTTACTAATTGGGGACGCAATATATCAACAAAATGATAATAATCCTCAAATTGCCATCATTTCAAAATCTTCCTTACGTGCTCCGCACTCCGGACAAGTCCAGTTTATCGGGACATCTTTCCAAAGTGTTCCTGGAGCAATGCCATCATCCGGCAGGCCAGCCGCCTCATCATAAACCCACCCACAAATTAAGCACATATATGTTTTTAATTCCATCGTGACTCTACTCTCTTTTCTCTTTCAAAATTAATGAAAACTGATTTATCGACGAATTGCAATTATTGAATATCTAACGTACT
>Ga0214921_10008818_pt1 | contig 12928 bp, 14 predicted proteins | sample LL1505_MetaG_FD_177992 | JGI IMG/M metagenome (GOLD analysis project Ga0214921, IMG submission 177992) | Freshwater microbial communities from Lake Lanier, Atlanta, Georgia, United States - LL-1505 | ecosystem: Environmental > Aquatic > Freshwater > Lake | place: USA: Georgia | collected... | reverse complement strand
AGAAATAACTGGATTAGATGTTAATTTAATGAATACTAAAAAATCAAATTATAAATCATCTATGTTTATGGATATTTGTCAAATTTGTAAAGAAAGACCAGCGAAAGAAACGCATCATATTAATTATCAAATAAACGCAGATGAAAATGGTAAATTTAGTAATTTTGATAAGAACATTCCGCATAATCTCGTGAATATATGTGAGGAATGTCATTTGCGAGAACATAAAGGAGAAATAGGGATAATAGGGTATAAACAAACGTCTAAGGGGGTGATAATAGATGTTGATAAGACGGCGAGGATTTATAAATTAATCAAGAGAGGTAAGAATGGATGGTTTATGAGGAAGAAGATTAATGATAAATTTAAATCAGTAGAAGAAAAAGAAATAATAGAATTTTATAATAAACAAATGAAATCAGGAATTAAGGAAATTTCTACGGAAATGGAAAGGAATTTTTTTGATATAAGTATTTAATTTATTTTTTCAAATATGTTTTATAAATATATTTTTTCAACAGCGGGATTAAATGGATTATATGGAATATATAAAACATATAATCCAGATGTTTTAAGAGATAATAAAATTGTGAATAAGATGTTATTTAGCGAAAAAATACCAATCGTAATATTTCATATAATTACGGGACCCTATATTTTCCCATGTCGTATAATTGATGTAATGACATTTTTGGAAATCAAAAATAGAAATGATGATTTTAAAAATTATGGATATAATTTAGAAAATAAACCTAAAAGATTACTTGAATATTATTCATAATCTATATAAGAATTATTAAATTTTTTTAAATAATAATGAAGAATGTTTTAATAACAGGCGGAAATGGTTTTATTGGTTCCAATTTTATAATACATATGATAAATAAATATCCTAATATTAATTTTATTAATTATGATTGTAATTATTATGATTCTGAAATTAAAGAATTGAATAATAAATATAATTATGTATATTATAATAAAAAAATTCAAGATAAAACATTTTTATTAAATGTTTTTGAAGAACATAATATAGATACTATAATTCATTTTGCCGCCCAATCACATGTTGATAATAGTTTTTTTAATTCTCTCCAATATACAGATGATAATATTTTAGGAACACATATATTATTAGAATGTATTAGAATTTATGATAAATTAGATTTATTCATTCATATGAGCACCGATGAAGTTTATGGAGAAAATGATAATGACGATGATATTAAAACAGAATTGACATTATTATGCCCTACTAATCCTTATTCTGCTACTAAGGCTGCCGCCGAAATGCTCGTTAATTCATATTGCTATTCTTTTAAAATTCCTGTGATAATCATAAGAAGTAATAATATATATGGAGGAAGACAATTTGAAGAAAAGGTAATTCCTAAATTTATAACTCAAATATTAAAAAATGAGAAAATTACAATTCAAGGCGATGGTTCAAATAAAAGAAGTTTTTTATATATAGATGATTTAATTCAGGCAATTGAATCAATATTAATAAATGGAAAAATAGGTAATATTTATAATATTAGTTCAAGTGATGAAATATCAATCATGGATTTAGCAAAAAATCTTTTAAAAATTATTAAAAATATTGATAATATTGATGATAATATTATGTATATAGAAGACCGTAAATATAATGACAAACGATATTATATATGTGATAAAAAATTAAAAGAACTTGGTTGGACAAAAACGACAGATTTAAATGACGGACTAAAAAAAACAATTGAATGGTATTCTACAAATAAGCATTGATATAAGTATAGATATCTCTTCCATAATTATTCAAGATGATGGACATCGTCTCAATCCTCTTATTATATTCAATGATATTCTCGGTATCTCGTATTTCACGCGAGTAAAACTCATTGAATAAATCCATAGGATTTTGAATATGTCCTCCATCGTGATACTTGTAAAATTCCCTCAAAAATTTCTTAATTTTTTTAAAACTCGTCGAACGCTTAGGTTCAGCTGAATTCAACGGGTTCCTGTGAAAATTCTTTTCCAGCAAAATCAAATCATATTCAGTTGTGAGACTGAAATTCTTCCAATATTTCATGGTTGAAACTCCATAAACGTTCCTATAATGTTCAATTTCATAGTCAATCCGCGATGTGTCTTCGGTCAATAACAATGAAACTACATAAGTTTGGAACAATTCTGGATATGAAACAAGTTGCGGAAACGTCAATACAACAGATTTACAATTTAACATCACTTTCATATAATGATTGTATTTCACGAAGGTGATATTAACTGGCTCTCTGTTATAATGAGTGTAAAAGCAACTAATGGAAGGCATCGTAATAAAATTAATAATATTAAGAAATCAATTTTATTTTATAATAATACTAAAATAACACAAATTTAATTTAAGAATTTATTATTCATAAATTTTTAATGAATATTAAATTATTATTATTCATTTATATAATCTTTGTTTTGATATTTTTAACAATGTATTTATATGAAACAATAGATTATTATAAATTTATGAGAACATTAAAAAATGATGGATATAAAGTTCTAAGAAGTTTTGATAAACATTCTATATTAAAAGAATTACCAGAAGATTATGAATTTCTTGATTATAAATTTAAAATTATTGGTTGTTCATTATCAACATTCCATAGAGACGTTACGTCAAGTCAATCAATATTTAAGACAAAATATCCAGTATATACTTGTATTACTTATAAAAATAATGGAAATTTATTAGCAATTTGCCCAGCAAGTCATAAAACAACACCTTATTTATTTGAAAGACCATTGATAATTAAGGGGAAAGAAGGAACAACTGTAATATTTAATTGTGATATAGTCCATTCGGGAGCAATTAATGAATTTGGAGATGATAGAGAAGCAACACAATATAAAATATGTCATAAAGATGATAAGGATAAATTAAAACATTTAATAGGAATTGATAAAACGACAATAGGAAATTGTAAAAACACACCTATATATGAATATGGATTAAGAAAAATTTCATTAATATATCCATATATTATAAATCATTTATTTACAGATTTTTTACAAAAAAAACCAGAGAAGGATAGTATATTTGATATACTTATTTCTAATTTTTATTTAGGAGATTTTTATAATTCTTGAAGAAGGCTTAGAAATTTTTGTTCATTAACTCCAATAATTTCATTTATTTTTTCACCATTTTTAATAAATATAAATGCTGGAATAGATTGTATTTTAAATAAATCTGTAAATTCTTGACTTTCATCAACATCTACTTTATAAAAATGTATATGTTTATTATCATCTGCTATTTGCGAATAAGTTGGCGAGAAAGTTTGACAGGGAACACACCATGGAGCAGAAAAACATATAACAGCCTTTTCAGACCTTAATGCTTCATCTTCATGAGCCTTATTAAAAATATATTTGACAGTCATTTGATAGAAGTATAGAAAAAAATGATTTAATATTATTCTTAATTATAAAGGTATATATAAATCAAGAATGATATGTATAAAGATGATTGAACCAGCATCAGCGAGTATAGCATTTTATCTAATTACAAAAGGAACAAAAACAATTAACAGGGATAAGAAATTATTGAATAAAAATCCTTTCTATGTTAAAAAAAAGATTTGTAAATGGATTTTTCAACATAGAGAAGAGATTTTCAATACAATCGTAGATGAAACAAATGATTTTATGATGGATAGTTTAAATCTAATTCATTTGAACCCATCTATATTCGTAATAATATATTTAATGATTATCATTATAACTATAATTATTTGAAATGGATTTTTTTAACATTTCATTAAATCCCAATTGTATTAAATATCTCGAAGAAAATCCAAATAAAATTGTTTGGGATGCTTTATCATTAAATCCCAATGGAATTCCTTTATTAACTGAAAATCCTCATAAAATAGATTGGAATAACTTATCATTAAATCCCAATGGAATTCAATTATTATCTAAAAATAAAGAGAAGATTAATTGGGTTTATTTATCATTAAATCCCAATGGAATTCAATTATTAATTGAAAATTTTCATAAAATAGATTGGAATAACTTGTCATTAAATCCAAATGCTATTGCTTTATTAATGATATATAAAGAACGAATTTATTGGAACACTCTTTCTTTAAATCCTAATGGAATTTCCTTATTGAAAGGAAATCTTCATAAAATTAATTGGAATAATCTTTCTTTAAATCCCAATGGAATTCCTTTATTAAAAGAAAATCTTCATAAAATTAATTGGAATAAATTATCATTAAATCCTAATGGAATTCCTTTATTAAAAGAAAATATGTATAGAATTAATTGGGATAATCTTTCTTTAAATCCAAATGCTATTGAATTATTGAAAGAAAATAAAAATAAAATTAATTGGGATAATTTATCATTCAATCCAAATGCGATTGAATTATTGAGAGAAAATAAGGAAAAGATTAATTTAGATAATTTAAGTCTAAATCCTAACATTCATTTAATATTGGATTTATTTTTATAATATCTGGATTATCTATTAAAGATGATAATATTGAACTATCGAGACGTTCATGGAAAGCATTATCTTTAACAGGAGTTTTAGTAACAGCATCTTTTTCAATATTTAATGGTGCTATTTGATAAACTTTGTTAGCATTTGTCGTAGGTAATTCATCTTCATATAAATCTAATTGTTTTCTATTACTTAATTTAACATCTTTTTTATCTATTGCTGTGAAATTACCGGCACCATTTGGAGTATAACCAGCATTTATTAAAATCATCTCCCGAGTTCCATCAATTTCAGCATTCATATCTGCTTCTCTATCCATTGGAACGAATGTTGAAACGGATTTGAGAGAACCATCATATTCGGGATGTGAATATTGTCTCTGTGTATTCTTAGCATTATCATTTTTAATTATATAACCACCAATAATTTTATTTAAAAATCCTCCAATAAATCCAAATGAATTCACTGGATTATTAATAGTAGTTTCTTTAAGAGTTGTTTTAGCTACTATTGATGGGTCATAAACATAAATACCTTTATAAATAACATTTTTAATATTTCGTGTATTATCTATTTTTGGTGTAGTTTCCTTAATAGTAGTTTTAGTTTTATCATTATTTTTAACATAAGTTCCATAATTTCCTTTAATATTTCCTGAATATTCGTCATGTATATTTGTTTCTTTAATAGTTGTTTTTGGACTATCATATAATGCCGAATAAGTCTCCTTATTACCTGTTAAATTTCCAGAATTATTATCATCTATAGTAGTTTCCTTAACAGTTGTTTTAGCATCATCATATAATGCCGAATAAGTTTCCTTATTTCCACTTAAATTCGTCTTCTCACTTTCAAATAAGAATGTTTCTTTTGTAGTTGTTTTAGCATCATCATATAATGCCGAATAAGTCTCCTTATTACCTGTTAAATTTCCAGCATTATCTTCATCAATCGTAGTCTCTTTAACAGTAGTTTTAGCTGTATCATATAATGCTGAATAAGTCTCCTTATTACCTGTTAAATTACCAGAATTATTATCATCAATCGTAGTCTCTTTAACAGTAGTTTTCATAATATGATTAATAGGGTCATAAGTTGTAGCTTTATTAGGTTGTTGAGGAGCCATATAACCAAATTCTCTTTCAGGATTTATGAAGAATTCTTTAAGGGATATCTTTAAGGCATCTGTAATAGGTGCTACGAATGCTTTTAAAGTTGTAGATAAATTAGCAACGGGAACCTCTTGTTTAGATAATTCATGTTTATTAGTATTATAAACAATAACTGAATTTTTTCCATAATCTTCATTAGGATTTTGAAATTCTTGTTGATTTTTAAGCCCTCCATAATAATCCTGATGAGTTTGAATTCTACTGGTATCTTTAAGATTTTCCTCAGGTCTATTAGTATCCTTTTTAAGATATGATTGACCTTTAAACCAATTCTCTTCTGTTTGTTTATAAGTGGTTTCAGGTTTATTTTTTGCGAAAGGTTCAACAACACCTCTTTTATCAATAGCACTTTTCATAGGAGCTTGAATGGGAATTTCAAAAATAGAATTTCGTTGGTCTGTTAAAGGTCTTAATTCATTTTTATCTTTTGGTTTAGCATATAATAAACTATCAGCCTGATGAAAACCGCCACTTCCGGATGATGTGAAACCTTTATTAAGTCCAGGTGCTACTCTAACAGATTGAATAGGATTATAATTATTTTGAACGTTCGTTACATTAGTTCTATCTAGAATAAAATCGGTATTATTATTCATACCTTGAACATAACCCATATCACTCATAGGTTGAAAGAATGTTTCTACTTCTGTTTTACGAGTTTTATAATCATTATAACCGAATTTTTGTTGAAAATTGGGATTATCATCAACATCTGTATTTTGTGTAATACCTTTTCTTAAAAAATGTTGCATGTTCTTATGTGTGAATTTGCTAATTGGTATTTTTTCACCACTAATACTATTTATATATGATTGTTGATTTTCTTCATTATCGAAAGGTTGAGCAAACATTGATGAATATGATGGACTTGGTATAACACCTGTTTTAAATGGATTTTTGGATTTTTCATAAGCATCATTAGCGAGTGATTGTTCAAAATCTTTTGTTTTATTATAATATTGTGATTGGTAGATATTATCCATAGAAGGCATATCATTTTTAATATATTCCATATTTATCTAAATGAATATTGGATAAAAAAATTAATAGAAATATACATAATCATATATTTTTACTTATAAATGATTTATTTAATTCATCGTCATTTATATAAGTATTCTTTAATTGGATTTATATTTAATAAAATCATTACAAATATATATAATATTATTAAAGAAAATCCAAAATAAATATCTTGAATATTAAAATTAATAATGGAATAAATTTGAAAATTATATTTATAATAGCTTAGTTTTCTTAATTATTAAATAATAATATTCAAATAATGTTATTATAATTATAAAAAATGGATTATATTTAATAAATATAATATAAACCTATGAATATCATTTATTTTTTAATTGTGCTTTAATTTCAGACAACTTTATAATAATATTTGATTGTCTAATATACATATCATCATTAAAATTATTTGTCAAATGATTATTTAACAATTCTTTATATTCATTAAACCAATTAGATAAACATTTATCTTTATTAGTCAAATATAGATGATATTTATATTCAGGTAATCTATCTAATCTATAACCATCTTTATAATAAGAATTGAAAATCATCGATGATACATTAACTCTCTTTTTTTGAACAATTTCGTAAATAAATTTCAAAAAATCGTTTAAAATTATTAAATGATATTCTGGACAATTGAATAAAATTTTAACTTTTAAATCATAATTACAATCATTATATAATTTTTTAATGATATAAATATTAAAATTTCGTTCAAGCGATTTCAATTCATCAAAATTAATATTAAATGTTTTGATACTAAATTCTTTTAATTCATTATAATTTATTTCCGGATTTAAGTTATCACACTTATCATTAATATCTATTACATTATTAATTTTGTTCATTAATTATTTAAAAGAAATTATTTATCATAATAATCATGTGTTGAATATCTGCTATATATAAATCCATAATTATGATCATCTATATCATCTTCAAAATCTTCAGCATCATCAGCATCTATTTCATATTCTCCTTCAGCATTATCATCCTGTTTTTCTTTATTTACTTGTTTAGCATCATCGTCGGCATCATCCATTTTTAGACCAATCTTTTTCATTTCATTAATAATATCTCTTTCTTCTCTTGTTTTTTTATTTAAATTTGATAAAATTTTATCTTTATTTTCCTCACGAATTTTATTAATATAATTAATTTGGTCTTCTAATGTAGGCATTCTATTATCATTAATAATTTTTAAAACTTTTGTCATAATTTCATTTGAAATTTTCTTGAAAGTTTCATTATCAATCTTAATTTTTGATATAAATTTAGGATTTTGAGTTATTTCAGGATATGATGGAAGACACATAGCACGAATAATAAATATGGTTCTTATTTGATAAATATATGTATTATTATCATCATTAATTATTGATGACAAATTATCTAATTCTTTAATAGTTTCATTAATCTCTTTAATAATTCCCAATGCTTCTTTTTTAATATTATTATATAAAATTGTAGAAATTGTCATTAATATTTGACGATAATTATTAAAATTAAAATCATTTGGAATTTTCTTAAAAGTCATATGAGTATTATATGTATCTCTTAATTTCTTTTGAATTTCATCTTTCTGTTTCATATTAATAATTGTTTTATCACTCATATTCGCAAACCATTCATCTAATGAACTTTCATAAATAAAATATGTTTCATTTCCATATTTAATTCCATCAAAACCTTCTTTTTTATTAAAAGTTTCTTTCTTAGTTAAATATAATCGCTCATAACGTTTCTTATTTAAAACTCTCTCACTCGCAAAAACTCCCTTCGCTTTCTCCAAATCTTTTCTATTTGATTTAAGGAAAACATCAGCACTAAAATTCTCATCAATTTTCTCTAAACAACATCCTAAGAGATATTTATGAATTTTCTCATATCTAACAGAAGGCATATAAATCAAAGCTTCTATGAAATTATCAAAAAATTTATCACTCTTATTCTTATATTCTCTATATTTCTCTGGATTTTTCTTATCATCATAATATTCAACTAATTTCTTTTGTGCCTGTAATCCTTTTGTATCATTCTTCTTCTTTTTCTCACCTTTCTCAAATCTCTTTAAATCATGGGAATAAACATCCTTAATTTTTTGAATAATTTGTTTCTTAAAATCTTTTGGAAATGGTAGATAATTTTCATCCTTTTCACTAAAATCTTCTTTAAATATTTCTTCAAATATACATATCAAATACATTAATACACCATCCTTATCTTTCGTTTCCATATCATAAGGCATACCATAATCATTCCAACTATCATTAATACATGGAATATAACATCTACTTCTATCAAACATTAGAGTTCCATTAATTATATCATTTTGAATTTCAATAGCCCATTTACAAATAATATCAAACATCATATCAATAATTAAGGATGTATATTCTTGATATGCTTGAACTAATTCGGTATCTTCATCATCATTATCTAAAACAAATTTCTCCGCTTTTTTTGCTTGTTCTTTATAATATTCTTCATTAAATTTTCCATTATATTTATTTTTAATTACTACTATTTTTTCATGAACTTTTCCAGAATAATTCTTAAAAAGATTTTCAATAATTATATCAAAATTTAATGGAAGTTTGCTAACTTCGCTCATCTTTTTCAAAGATGGACATATCTTTTTAAGAACTTCTATAAAACCTTTTTCAAGATTATAGCGACTATTATGATAATATTTTTTGAAAAATGTTAAATCATCTATATATTCTACTTCTTCTATATTATCATCATCTTCTTCATCAATAAATACAGCATTCTTTTTAAAATCATCTACACGAATAGGAGCTCCTTCATAATCTTTTCTATCTAATCCTGCTTTAATTTCGTGTTCTTCTTCATGAAAATCAAATGAAATCTTAAAAATATCTTTATAAGATTTGGTTAATATTTCGAAGATATTAATAATAGTAGTAATTTTGTGGTCTATTTTCTTTTCAAATAATGATAAATAATTTTCGATAGAAAGATTTTTTCTAATATTTCTCAAATTATTTATAATATCATCATAATTACCTTCATTAATATTCATTATTAATTTTTCCAAATCATTTATAACAGGCGATACTACTTCTTTTTCATCATTAAATGTCTTAATTCTTTTAGAAATTTCCACAGAAGATTTATGAGTAATATCAAGAAGTTTAACAAAACTATTAGTAATTATATAGAATAAATATCTATTATTAGTTAAATCAAAAGGTTCTATTTTAACTTTCTTATATTCAATAATATTTTCAGTTTCTTTTTTCACCAATTCCTCTAAATGTTTTTTAAGAAGTTGGTAATTATCCTCATCCATATAATCCAAATCATGATTAAATTTACTGAATAAATCATTTATAGACGAATAATGAAATTCATCTTCATCTATTTTATCTAATGGAAGTTTTAATTTATATGATTTAATCATTTCTTCAAATGACTTAAAATCTCCTTTATTCAAAATATCTCCCTTAAATCTATCCTTATTTAAGAAATTCACCATCTTTTCATTAAGATTTGATTTGGTTATTGATAATGGTTCATAGAAATATAGGGCGAGAACTGGAATATCCCTTTCATCATCTTTAAATATAATATAATTATCATTCTTATTTAATTCAAGAACAGTTGTGGAAGTTGGTGAGAATGTTAAAGAATTTTCTACATCATAGATAAGTGGAAACCATATTTTATTCTTATTTTTTAAAGCAAATTGAATTTGTTCTTTATTATTTGATTTAACTTTTGCTACAAATTCTTCAATATCTATATCTTGATAATTTTCCCTTTTAGCATCAGCAACAATTATAAAATTATTGGTATTATAAGGAGATTTCTTACGTTCAATGACATCATTAAAGAGATTTAAAAATCCTTCTGCTTTCGTCTTATTTTTCAAGAAATTAAAGAAATAATCATATAATTCTTCTTGTGTGAAAGCTACGAAGATAGGATTTAATTTTATAATTTCATCAAATGAAACAATTTCGTAATAATCTATTTCATCCAATTCTTCATCTTCATATTTAAATCCCTGTTCCTCCATATCTATTATAAAATAGAATTAAAAAAAATAAATATTATTTAAGAACATTTTAGAGAAGGATTAGGATGTGGATACATGTATCCAGGCGAATACATTTGATTATTTTTATTAATTTCGCTCCATTTATTTAAATCATTAGAATATTCTTGAACTTTTTGATTAGGCATAAATTTCTCTTCCTGATTATCCGGAGTTTCTATTAAAGGCGCATGATTATCTTTCGCAACCATTCTATAATTAACACCTATTCTATCAAAACCTTCAATAGCCTTCGTCTGTGGGTTCCAACATAATGGATCGAAACGATTTATTCCAACCTCTTTTAATGAACACGGTGGATTAGATAAACGACAACTTTCAGTGGGTATAGAACATTTGCGAACGTCATTTATAGATTGTGGAATACATCCGGTAGATATATATTTATTTGGGGCATATGCGTCAGCATTACATTTAGAATTTTTATAATTTCTTCCAGATAATTCATTACTATCATCGATGGCTTTCTTCATACTACAAGAATTTTGGCCATATGCTTGATATCTAATATGCGGATCATTTGGAAGATATTTATCACAATCCATACAATCATTATAAGGAGTTGATAATTGATAATTACCAGAATAAACAGATCTTTTTAATTCTTCTTGATATGAAGAATTATCATAAATCATTCTTGTATCATTTGGTTTATACATATTCTTCTTAATATTTCTAATAGAAAAAAAACTTAACAATTATTAATTTTAATGGGTGGAGGTAATGGAATTGATCGATACATAATTGATTGACATGATGGAAGATGGTTCATAGTAGTATTTATAGGTTGTGTTTTATCATTATTAATAATATTATCTGTCGTAGGTTGATATTGATTGGTATAACATTTTGTGAGAATACGTGTTTGGCCTCGTAATTCACTATCTAAATCTACGAGATTTCCTTGAATATGTGAAACAGCAGTTCCTCCAACAAATCCTAATTGATGAATACATTTATCTTTATGTTCATATCTATAAGGAGATAGAATATGGCTTAATGTATCTACACTTGTTTTTAAATCTTGTTTATAAGAACAATTATCATATTTAGTTCTATTAAAACTCATTATTTTCTATACATATCAAATATTTTTATTAAAATTCATTCTATTTATATAAGAACGCGTATCTTCTCCTCCATTAACCCAGATAGGGACTATATTATCAGGGTTTTGAATGTCTTTCATACAATCAACGAGAGGTATTGGATATTTTATTTGTAATTCCATTAATGATTTTTTACATACTCCCGTTGAAGAACCTGTATCTGTTCCAGATAATAAATCTAATTCTCTGGTAATATCTCCACCACATCCTTTTAATTGTGGAACTCCTGTGAATATTCTTGAAAATAATTGAATTTTACATTTATCTCTTGTCATCATTTCATCATTTTTAACAAGGGTATTATAAGTATCTATTAAACAACTATCAGACACACCATAACCAGCACGACCGCGAAGATTTGGATGGTCTAACATAAAAGCAGGAACGCGAACATTTGGACTTTCACACGGAATTAATTGTGAATATTGTTCATAAGTATTATAATTAACTATTTTCTCATTTCCGTGATTTTTATAATCTGCCCAGCATACATCTGCGCATATATTATTTTGACTTTCGAAATAAGTTTTTCCCGTATTAAATGTTCTATTATCCATATTATCTAATTAATAATTACATTATATTATTAAAACATTGTTCTCCATTTCCTTCTTTACAACTCTTCTCTCTATAATATAACCATTTTGAGAATGCTTCCTGATTATTAGGAATTGTCGTAGAAGGCATAGTATAAAATTGTCTTTGTGAATAATTTCTATTATGTATATCTTTCACATCTCTATATTGATTATTTAAATATAAATCATTAATTTCCTGTTTAATCTTAGGATTATCTATATAACAAGCGTCTAAATTTATATTAGGATTATCGGTAATATCTATAATCGTCGGGTTCATAAATGGATTATTTTTAGAAGGTTTAACACATAATTTATTATTAATAATAGCTTGATTATTATTATCTAATTCTTCTCTTATTTTTATTTGTTCCTTATTATAATAAAAATAGGTGTATAATAAAATTAAATTTATTATTATCGCTAAAACTATTAAATATATTGAACGTGTTATTAAT
>Ga0214921_10008817_pt1 | contig 12929 bp, 9 predicted proteins | sample LL1505_MetaG_FD_177992 | JGI IMG/M metagenome (GOLD analysis project Ga0214921, IMG submission 177992) | Freshwater microbial communities from Lake Lanier, Atlanta, Georgia, United States - LL-1505 | ecosystem: Environmental > Aquatic > Freshwater > Lake | place: USA: Georgia | collected 2015-05-28 | reverse complement strand
CTTCGGGCAGGTTTTTGTTATGATGAATCCGTTCACGGATGCGGCTGTCGATGTGCAGGAGAACCGATAAAGACACATAGGGAGCCAGACCCTTCGCCGGTGTGCAAGCCCCCCGCCTCGCGCGTTAGGGGGAAGCCTGAAGGAGAAGTCGATGGCACCCACCTTAACTTGGTGGGTTCCCCTAGCCTCGGCGGCCGTTCCGTGGACACCCCAACCCGATCTGACCCAGCGTCACAAACAGTTTCAATGGCGGCAGCGCTCGCATGCCGGCACGCCAATCGCGTGCGGAATGTCCGCGACTCCGGTCATCTCTGCGACGGGATGGAGCAACATCATGTATTCAGCTGACCAGTCTGGACCATCTGGGAACCCGTTGAACCCGTCTCCGGCCTTCGACGTGATGTAATCCAGGACCTCCCATGTAGCCAGATAGCCCCGCGCGTCAAAGTTGGTGAGCATGTCTGCCGGTGATTCGGCAAACGCATCCGAGATCGCGTGGAAACAATTGACCGCGCCGGACGGGATGCCCCTGCGTAAACCACTGCGGTGACTGCCTTCGCGCACGCCACGGTCGAGCGCCTTGTAGAACACGCCGGGGTAAAATGTCCGCCCTGGCTCGCCGACTGGCGTGTGAACCTGTCCGGGCGGCAATCGCGAGCGGGCGAACTCCGCCCAGTGATCGAGGTACTTTTTTTGGCGCAGCAGCCTGTCGCGCAGGGTGTCACTGACCGGAAACGGCCCCCAACGAAGCGGGAGCCGGTTATTCAGGCGCGCCATGCGCAAGCTTTCAGCCAGCGAATAGTTCTTTCCCAGTTCGGGATCTGCCAGCAGGTCGACGGACCCCTCCCGGGATTCCGGCAACCAGCTGATCGTGAATTCATCCTCAAGCGAAATTTCAGCACCCGAACGGCGTAACGTCGCGATCGAAACGAGCGTATGCGCATGAGCCGGATCGTTGTTCTGGTTCTGGTACGTCAAAAGCGTCAGGTAATGAGCGACTCCCTCGTCAATCACCCCGAGGCGATCGCCCCGGCCAGGCAGGCTGCCCCGGAAAACGGGAACGATGGCACGGATCAAGTCACGAGTGTGCGGGTGCATCGTGGTCTCGACATGGACGCGCACGACACGGGGACGGCGAATCGTGTCGAGGACGCGCGCGAGCCGTTCCGGATCCAGTTCGGTTTCCGGATTCATCAGTCCCCATGCGCGAACCATTTCCGACTCGAATTCCGGCGAGGAATAATCCGGAAACTCGCCGCGGCGAGGGCAACGCGACCGGAGGTGGGCGAATATGACACCCGGCTTGCTCAGACAACGGGTAAGCTGGAAGGCGCCTCCCGACCAGGTCGCCGCGAACGAAACCGGGCCGTGCTCGATCACCAGTTCAGCCTGCGCCGGCGGCGCGGCGATCGTTGCCCATGAAAGTGCCAATGAAAGTGCCAGAAACATCGCCGCGACCGGCGACTTGAAATTGATGTACCCCAGACGTTCCAAAGTTGACCACCTCATCCGGAAGGTCAGAATTCAAGCATTTTATTGATCTTTTTAAAGAAATGATCAAGGACGGACTGCGAATCGGCTGTCGTGCCTTTTTATGATTGCAACATAGCAAATTCACAGGCTAAATCAGCGAGACGACTTGCCAAGCAGGTGACATGGAACGAAAATTCTCAAAACGCATCAGCAGCCTCTCCCCGTCGCCCACCCTGGCGCTCAACAGCAAGGCTGCCGAGCTGGCCGCCGGCGGGCAGAAGATTTTCAATTTCGCCGTTGGCGAGCCTGACTTCCCGACACCGCAGGCCGTGGTCGAGGTTGCCATCGACAGCCTCCGCCGTGGCCGGACACGTTACGGGACGAGTGGTGGCGGCAGGCCACTGCGTGAAGCCATCGCGGAAAAGCTGCGTCGCGACAACGGCCTTGATTTCGCGATCGATGAGATCGTCTGCGGGATCGGGGCAAAAGAAATCCTGTTTCATGTTTTCCTGGCGCTGCTGAACGACGGCGACGAAGTTCTTTTACCGGCTCCTTTCTGGGTCAGTTACACCGACCAGATCCGTGCCGCCGGCGCGATTCCGGTTCCAGTCATGCCGCCCGCCAACATCACCAGCCAAGGCGGGGACGCGCTCGACTTCGACGCGATCGAGAGGGCCGTGACAGCGCGCACGCGCGCCATCGTGATCAACTCACCGAACAATCCGTCGGGTTATGTCCTGGGCGCCGCCGAACTGGAGCGCCTGGCCGCATTCGCCATCAAACACAACCTGTGGGTGATCTCGGACGAAATCTACGAGTACATGGCCTTCAGCCGCGAACACATTTCTCCGCTGAAGATCCAGCCCGGACTGCGTTCGCGATTCATCCTGGTCAACGGCCTGTCGAAAGGGTTTGCCATGACCGGCTGGCGGGTCGGATACGCGGCGGGCCCGAAAGACATCATGGCCCTCGTCAAAAACCTTGAGAGCCACTCGTCAACATGCATTCCCGGATTCATCGAGGACGCCGCGACATTCGCGCTCGGGCAGGGACGCACGTTGATGGCGCCCGCCATCGCGACACTGGATGCCCGCCGCAAGGCAACGGTCAACGCGCTCGACGGATTCAAGTTTGTGCGACCCGACGGCGCTTTCTATGTGTTTCTCGACGTGCGTCCGTTCTGTGACGGGCGCTCGTCGATGTTCATATCCGGAGCGTTGCTGGAAGAAGAAGGTGTCGCGGTGGTGCCCGGCGAGGCGTTCGGGCTGCCGGGATTCATCCGGATCAGCTACACCCTCAGCGAACAAGATTTGCTTGCTGGACTGGAGCGCGTCAAGGCGTTCCTGCGCCGGCCTTGAACTACAGCGAGAGAACGACATGAATCATCCAGAGACCCCGACAGGATCCCAAAAGCCGGCCCCGCTGAACATGAGCGAAGCTGCCGAAGCCGTCCGCACTCAATTTGCCGCGGACCACGCCCGCGTGGCAGCCAACCCGTCTCCGAAGGCCGTCGAGGAATTGCGCCTTGCGTTCCTTGGTCGGAAGGGGCGGGTGCAGGACCTGATCGAGGGACTTCGTAACGTCGCGAAGGAAGACCGCCCAGAGGCCGGCAAGATCGTCAACGCCGTCCGCCAGGAAGTCGACGGCGCCGTGACCGCCCTTCAAGAGAGAGCCAAGGCATGGATCCTGAACGAGCGCCTGAACATCCCGCAGGTTGATGTCAGCCTGCCGGTTGACGACTCCACGCCGGCAGGCGCTCTGCATCCGGTTTCTCTCATGCGCCGCGTCCTGATCCGTGAATTCCGCAGGCTCGGGTTCACGATCTATGACGGCCCGGAAATCGATTTCGACTTCTACAATTTCTCTGCGCTGAACATCCCGGAATCGCACCCGGCCCGCGACATGCAGGATACGTTTTATGTCGCGCCGGCGACCGGCGGCGCGTTTGATGGCCAGAAAATGCTGCTGCGCACACAGACTTCCAACATCCAGATCCACGCGATGCTGGCAGAGAAACCGCCCTTGCGCGTGATCGCGCCAGGTCGCGTGTTCCGTTGCGACTCGGACATCACGCACACGCCCATGTTCCACCAGATTGAGGGATTCGTTGTCGACAAGGGCGTCACATTTGCCAACTTGAAGGCGACGATCGACACGTTTCTGAAAGCCATCTATGGCCGCGAACTCCAGACGCGCTTCCGCCCGAGCTTCTTCCCGTTTGTCGAGCCAGGCGCCGAGTTCGACGTCCAGTGCACGATCTGTTCTGGCGCGGGTTGCCGCGTGTGCAAGAACACCGGGTGGCTGGAAGTCGGTGGCTGCGGGATGATACACCCGAAAGTCTTCGAGGCCGTCGGGTACGACAGTGAAGAGTACAGCGGTTTCGCTTTCGGGTTCGGGATCGATCGCATGGCGATGCTGAAGTACGCACTTCCTGACCTGCGCCAACTGTTCGAGGGCGACCATGACTTCCTTGGCCAGTTTCCAGTCCACGCTTGAACAAAGGACAAACTGTGAGAATTTCGCGCGAATGGCTTGAGCAATACATCGACCTGACCGGAGTGGACGACAAGGCGCTCTGTTCGGCACTGACCAGCATCGGACTTGAAGTCGAGCACGTGGAACGCGTGTCGGCCGTACCACCCGGAGTCGTCGTCGGGCGAATCGTTCAGGCGGTGCAACACCCGAACGCCGACAGCCTGCGCCTGTGCCAGGTGGACGTTGGACCCGCGGGAAATGGCAGCAACCTGCAAATCGTCTGCGGCGCGCCCAATGCGCGCGAGGGCATCCGTGTCGCCGTGGCGATGGTCGGGGCCGAGTTGCCAGGCAACTTCAAGATCAAGGAAGCCAAGATCCGCGGCGAGAAGTCATTTGGCATGATGTGCAGCGAGAAGGAACTCGGGATCTCCGATGACCACGACAGGATCATCGAGCTCGGGGGCGAACCCGCTCTTGGCACACCTGTCGGCACGGCACTGGGCGCGGACGACATGGTCATGACGCTCAATGTCACGCCAAACCGCGCGGACTGCTTGAGCTACCTCGGAGTCGCGCGTGACTTGTCGGCAAAACTCCATCGTCCGGTCAACTTCCCGGCGCTGCCCGGAGACAGCAAAAAACCAGCCGGCGCAGGCCCACTGAAGACATCCATTGAAAACGCCAGCGTCGGCCAGCGGTTCTGCGGCCTGCGCGTCGAGGGCGTCAAGACCGTTGAGTCGCCGGCGTGGATTCAAAAACGCCTCGTCGCGGCAGGCATGCGTCCGATCAATGCCATCGTTGATATTACAAATTACGTCATGCTCGAGTTCGGCCAACCCGTCCATGCTTATGACGAACGTGACGTCGGCGGAAAATCCCTGACCGCGCGCCACGCGCGCGCGGGGGAATCACTCAAAACACTGGACGGCCAGGAGCGGAAACTCCAGGCAGGCGACCTTGTGATTTGTGACGAAAAGCACATTGTCGGACTGGCCGGCGTCATGGGGGGCGCAAATTCCGAAGTGAAACCCGACACAACGGCTGTCTTGATTGAGGTGGCTCACTTCAACCCGGACGCGATTCGCGTCACTTCAAAGCGCCTCGGGTTGCGTTCGGAAGCATCTCAACGGTTCGAGCGTGGCGTCGATGTCCAGTGCCTCGGGGACGTGGCGTGGCGTGTCGCTGGACTGCTGTGCGAAGTCTGCCCGGGCGCCAAGATCACCGGGCCTCTCGTTGACTTTCATCCGCACCCGGTGCCACCGCGGACGGTGGCACTCCGTCTTGATCGCGCGCGGCAGACGCTCGCGCGACCAGATATCCAGGCCGGTTTCATTGAAAAAACCTTTGATGCGCTAGGCTTGAAACTGGTCGAGCAACACCAGAATGAAATGATTTTCAGCGTTCCATCGTGGCGTCACGACATGGAACGGGAGGCCGACCTCGTCGAGGAAATCGCGCGGATGATCGGATTCGATACGATCCCGTACGAACTCCCGGTGATGTCACTCGATACGACACCGGAAGATCCGGGAATCGATTTCGCCGAGGACGCGCGGGTCCTGATGGCACAGGCTGGCCTTCGCGAAACCATCAGCTTCCCATTCCTGTCGAAAGAGGAATTCAGTAAATTAAGGATTCCCGAAGGACATGACCTCGCGCCCGCGGTGAGGATCGTCAATCCCCTCAGCGAGGAATTCTCGTTGCTCCAGACGACGCTCGTGGCTGGACTGCTCAAAGCCGCCGCCGATAACGCGCGCCACGGACGCCACGGGGTCAAGTTGTTCGAGATGGGTCGGGCATACCTGTCTCGTAAGCACGTTCAAGGGGCACTGACGACGCGCCATCTGACCGCGCGCGCCGCCGGTGAAGGTGGCCGCCCGGTCGAGAAACCTGTTGTCGCCGGGATCTTGACGCAACCCATGACGCGAAAATCATGGTCGGGTGAGGAACGTCACGCGGGGTTCTTCGAGGCGAAGCGCGTCGCGTCGCAGTGGCTCTCGGCCCTTGGAATCAAAGACCTCACAGCGCATCCGTTTGACGCGCAAACTGCCTCGGCACTGCCATACATGCATCCCCGCGCCAGTTGCGTTATCACTGGCAAGGACTCCTCCGGACACAGCATCCAACTTGGCTATGCGGGCGAAGTGCATCCGGAGACGGCCGTCGCGTTTGACTTCGAGGCCGACCAGGCACCAGTGGCGTTTGAGTTCGACTTCGACGCGGTTTTCGTGGCTGCCGAGGCCGCCGCGGGCAACATGGCCAAATCAACCAACAAGATCTTGTACAAGTTCCCGCCGTCTTCCCGGGATTTGGCGCTTCTCGTCACGTCGAGTGTGACCCACGAGGATTTCGCGCGGGCATTCGCCGCGTTTCCGAAACGGAAAAACCTGAAACGCTTCCGTTTGTTCGACGTATACGAAGGTGCCAACATGCCGGCCGGCATGAAAAGCATGGCTTACACCTTCGACTTCCAGTCAGCCGACAGGACCTTGACGGACAACGAGGTCGAGCAGGAAGTCACCGCGCTGGTCGCATGGCTTGGCCAACAACTGGAGGCAAAGCAAAGATGAACCATCTCGTCATCCCGGCCTCCGTCATCCTGGCCTCCGTCATCCTGAGCGGAGCGAAGGATCCTTTCTCTTCCGTCATCCTGAGCGGAGCGAAGGATCCTTTCTCTTCCGTCATCCTGAGGCGCAGCCGAAGGATCCTCTCCCTGCCCTTATGTTCCATCCTCGCTTCTGTCACGCTGCTCGCCGCTTGCGTGACCACAGAAAGCGAAAACGTAGCCGCTGTTCCAATCAAGGTGTCACCCGCAGCGGCACCCGTGATCGAGGACCCACTAGCCCCGGCGGTTCTTGAGCGTGACGCCATGACCCGCCTCGACGACATGGGCCCGCAGGGTCTTGCCCTGAAGAACAACGCGAACCAGCGCAAGGCTTTCATTGAGGATCTGCGACGCACACGCGCTCTCGCAATCGAAGCCGTCAAGGCCGGTGTCGACAAGGATCCCGTGTTCACGCAGCGATTGGAAGCTCAGCGCGAGCATCTTCTCGCGAACATGTATGTCGACTCTGTTTTGAAATCAAAGACATCAGAGGCTGCCCTGCGCAAGTATTTCAAGAACAACCGCGCGACGTTTGAGAAGCACCAGCGTAGCGCGTTCCACATCGTCACCAAGGAAGAATCCGCGGCGCGCGCTGCGATCAGCGCCTTGCGGGAACCAGGCGTAAACCTGGAAACCCTCGTCGAGGAGTTCGCCCCCTCAGAACCGGAAGGCGCGAAGAGCGGCGACCTCGGGACATTCGCCCGCGGGCAAATGCTGAAGCCACTTGAAGATGCCGTGTTCGTAACCAATGTCGGGCAGGTGTATCCTGAACCGGTCAAGACTGAGTTTGGCTGGCACGCGATTCTTGTCACGGGCGATATCCCGCCAAAACCTGTGAAGTTCGAGGACGTGAGGGATGACGTCGCGCAAAAGTATCGCAGTGAGCTCCACCGGCAAATCGTCGCAAAGAGCATGATCCGTTGATCCGCGGCAGGCCGCACCTGACGCTGGCAGCGGCGACCCTCGGGTGGGGCCTGGACGCGTTTGATTTCACCCTCTTCCTCTTCGCGATCCCGCAACTGACGGGGGCGTTCAACTTTGGAACCGGATTCGCTGGTTTCATCCTGACGTGCACGCTGGTTTGCTCCGCGCTCGGCGGCCTTGTTTTTGGCGTTCTCGCGGACAAGCATGGCCGGGCGAAGATGCTGAATTTGACGATCCTTGTCTACTCGGTCGCGTCACTCGGCAGCGCGACCGCGCAGGACCAGTGGCAGCTTCTGGCCTGGAGGTGTTTGCTTGGGCTGGGAATGGGGGGAGAATGGGCGACGGGCGCCACGCTGGTCGCAGAGACATGGCCCCCGGAGAAACGCAATAAGGCACTGGCCTTGATGCAATCCGGATGGGCTCTTGGTTTCATCGCGTCGGCCCTGTTGTCGCAACATGTCCTGCCGAAATGGGGCTGGCGCGTGTTGTTCGCGTTTGGGGCCCTTCCGGCCCTCGTCACCTTCTGGATCCGCGCGCAGATCGATGAGCCGGACGAGTGGAAAGCCCATCATGCGCGCCAAACCGCCCACCAACCCACGCACGGTCTTGCGTTTTTTGACTCCGTGACCCGTCAAATTGCGGAGTTGTTTGATCCGCGTTGGCGTCGTGCTTTTCTCGTGGCGACGGGCATGGTCGCGTGCGTCATGTTCGGAGTATGGGGATTCTTCACCTGGTTGCCTTCGTTTCTAGCGACGCCGGTTGAACGAGGTGGCGCAGGCCTGACTTTCCTCAAGTCCGTGAATTGGACCATCGCCCTCCAAACCGGCGCATTCATCGGGTACGTGTCATTTGGATGGACTGCCGACTGGATGGGACGCAAAAGGGCCTACGCATCCTACGTGCTCATGGCCGCCGCGCTTGCTCCGGTTTACGTCAGCGTCGCCAAGTCCGGCGGGAACCTGATCCTCATCGGTCCGCTGGTCGGTCTTTTCGGACACGGGCACTTCAGCGGTCTTTCGCCGATGCTCTCGGATCTGTTTCCGGTCCAGATCCGGGCCACGGCGCAGAGCGTCATTTACAACACTGGTCGCGGCGTCAGTGCCAGCGCGCCATGGCTCATCGGAGCGATGGCCGAACGTTATGGATTCACCGCGCCACTGGTCACCGCGTCGGGTTTCTTCGTCGCGGCTGCCATCGCTGTCTATTTCTTGCCTTCGCGGGTCACATCCCCGAATTGACTGACTGGTAACTCTTCAGCGCGCGATTGAAGAACAGCAGCGACGCGCCAAGAAAAACAAACGAGGACACGCCAGCCAGTGCGGCCTGTGTCGCGTCAAGGCGTTCAAACAAGTATCCGGCGGGCACTGCCGCCATCATGGACAGCGGAATGACGTATAGAAGAATCCGCTCCACAACGCGCGGAAAAACGTTCGTCGGAAAACGCCCCGTTCCGACGATCGACCAGAAGCCATCCTCGCCCTGGATCATGCGCTCGGCGTAAAAGGACGGCGTCATGCAAAAGAGCGCGAGCGCGTAACGAACGGCCACCCCGAGCACGGTCAGGGCGGCAAACAATAGCCAGACCGGCGCGCTGGACACGTGCGCGGCAGACGCTGGAGCCGTCGCAGCGATGAACCACGCGGCGATGCCGACGTTGATAAACAGATTCGGGAGGTTCGAGATGACGATCTCGCTGGTGACCATCAGGCCCAGGAGTGGATGTAAGGGTTTTTGCAGGACGTAGTCCATGCGGCCGTTCCAGATGTATTCAGGCATGTTGAAAAGAGGCGATATGAAAAAGCAGATAAAGAACTGATGGCTCACGCCGTTGATGGCGGTCAGCGCGAAAATCTGGTCTCGCGTCCAGCCGTTGATGCTTCCTCCGGCCAGACTGACCCCGAGACCGGCCCCAAGGAATGATGAAATCAGGAAAAAAGTCTCGAAAAGGAAAAAGAAGAGAAGATTGCTGCGATACGCCAGCATGACGCCCGTGCTGTTGGTGAGGGCCCGCCGATACGCCCGCCAGAAATTTCTCTCGCGCGGCGGCCGGGTATCCGTGGAATTCAAGGTCGTGGAATTCACAGTCGCGGATCTCATATGCCGATCGCCTCGAATTTACGGATGCCCCTGCGCCACATCAGGACCAACACCAGTGTTGTGGCGATCAGAACCACCACGCCCCGGATGAGATAGGCCGACAAGGGATCTCCAGTGATCCGCCCGATGGCAACAAGATTTGGCAAACCCTGCATGTAGAACAGCGGCGTCCAGCTCAATGCCTCGACGAGACTGGCAGGCAGGAGGTCGATGGGATAAACGGCGCCACTGAACGCGAAAAAAATGGACATGAACAGGAGCTCGGGCCCCCACGTCTGGGTCATGTCAAAAGCCAGAACTCCAAGAATCAACCGGACGACAAGGTTGCAGGCCAAACCAAGCAGCAGCGACAGGGCATAAGCCCCGATCCAGGTGAGCGCGCCTTCACGTTGCGCCACGCCGACGAAAAAATCCCGCAACTGTGGAATGCCCGCGAAGATCAACAGCAAAACGGGTCCGATCATGAACAAGCGGGACAGGCTGTAGGCAAGTCCTTGCGCGACCGGTTGAAGAAGGAATGGAAAGGGCCGGACGAGGGACGCGGCGAGTTTTCCCGTCCGGATGTCCATGCTGAGCGTCCTCGACAACCCCGATTCCTCCAGGGTCATATGACTCGAGGCGACGATGAAATAAACAACGATGCTGGCGGTTGAATATCCCGCGAGGGATCCGGCGCTGTTTCCATTGGACGCGGCGGCGCGCCAATAAAAAAGAGTCCCCGCGAGGCCAAGCGCCTCGAAGACCGCAACCTGGGCGAAGGCCAGCCGGTACCCGAGCTGGACAGAGAGCTGCTGCGCGAGCATCAACAATCCGGCCTTAAAAACCGCGGGCATATAGTTCCCCGAAAACGGTCTCGAGTTCCGCCTCACTGATCTTGATGTCGACGATCCAACTCGCCTCGACAAAACCAGTGACAACCTTGATCCATTGCGCGACGGAACGTGGCGTCACGAAAAACTGGACAGAGCAGGTTCCATCATCTTTTGATGCCACAACGGGTGACGCAATACCGTGTGCCTTGACGGCCGCTACGACCTGCATCGCCACGGTCTCGCCGGCGCACAGGATCTCCACTTCCCTCTGGCCGTGAATCCGCTCATCGACCTGACTCAGAAGGCCGTCATACACACAAGTACCCTTGTTGATCAGGATCACACGCCGGCAAAGTTCCTGGATGTCCTTGGTGTAGTGAGACGTCAGGATCACCGTGACGCCAAGCGAAGCGTTGATCGTCTTCAGGAAATTCCGGATCCTCCGGGCTGCCACGAAATCGAGGCCAATCGTCGGTTCATCGAGAAACAACAACTCCGGCCCATGCAGCAGCGAGAGCGTCATCTCCATTTGCATGCGTTCGCCGAGCGAGAGTTTACGTACGGGTTTCCGGATCAGTTCGTGAGCCTCGAAAAGGCCCAGCATCTGTTCGAGGCGCTGCTGGAATTCGTGGTCGGGGACACCATAGATGGCCTGCGCCAGGCGGAAGGAATCGAAGGCCGGTAGATCAGGATTGAGCTGGTTGCGCTGCCCCATCACCATTCCGATCCGCTCAAGATAGCGGACCGGCCGGTTGGACACGTTGTATTCATTGAAAGCGATGGCGTGGCCCGCGGACGGGGCGATCAAGCCAGTCAGCATTTTCAAGATGGTGGTTTTTCCAGCGCCGTTCGGCCCGAGCAGGCCGACAAACTCACCACGGGCGACCTGAAAGGTCACGGGTTTCACCGCCTCGACTGCCACTGGAACCCGGTGAAACAGGGACTTTATCGCACCGCCCAATCCAGGGTCCTTGTGGTAGGTCACGTAAGACTTGGTCAGGTTTTGAACATCAAGCAGCAATTCCGGAAACCCCCGACGACCGCGTGGCTGAAACACACCTGAAATCGTATCACGGATGGAGGCCCCCCGGACACGCATGCTCTAAACGACTTCTTAACGCACTCTTTAACCAAAATTCAGCGGTCACAGCCTAAGATCCGGGAGCTAACCAGCAGACCGGGCAACCGCATGATGTCACTCCGACTGGCAAGATCCATACGTCACGCACCACCAAGGCACGCTGCCTTGTTCATGGCGGGACTCGGGGCAGCCGTGGTTTTCCTGATTTACTTGCCCTTCATGACGCAGCCCATGCTGCGAACTACCGGCGACGAAAAGGTGTACATCGCGCAGGCCATTGAAATGGCATCTGCCGGAACGTGGTTCAAGCAGACCCTGGGCCAGGTGCCGAGTTACTACAAGGGACCGGCTCACTACATCCTTTTGCGCGCTGGCTTTCTCCTCTTCGGGTCGACAAGCCCGCTGGCGTTCTTGTTTATGAACGCGATCGCGGTCCTGGCCTCTGCCGCCGCCGTCGGGTACGCGGTTTACCGTTGGCGCGAAAGGAACTTTCCGGACGCCCTGTTCGCGGGAAGTCTTGCTTGCGCGATGATGTCCCTGAACACGGGACTGTTCTCCCACGCGCACGCCAGCCAGATGGAAGCCGAACTGATTGCCATCTACGCCATCATGACGGCCATCATGGTGGGCGCGGCGAAATCCATGGAATCTCACCCGTACCGGTGGCAAACGGACGTTCGCTACGACTATTGGCTGTGGATCATGGCTGGAATTGCCGGATGGTTCAAATCTCCCGTCTACAGTGTTCTCACGGGGACTTCCATCCTTGTCTGGTGGACCATGAGCGGACAACTGGCCCGCAAGGTCAGAAGCCTTCATTCATGGGTCGCCATTGCGACGGGAATCGCTGTTGGCGTCGCCGCTTACGTTCCCGTGATCGCCCTCGACTGGAAAGTCTTCCTGAAGACATTCATCCAGCGCGAAAACCTGGCAAAGGGTGGCAACGAGCACTCGTGGCTGGAGTCCATGGTGCCCCTCGCGACCATTTTCCTGTTCCCGTTCTGGGGCGTCGTCGCCAGCTCCGTTGCCAGGTCCCTGGCCCAACTGGCGCGGCGCGGATTTCCCCGTCAGCCGGGCATTGGCGCGCCCTGCGCCGCGATGATCCTGCCGACGGTCATCTTCTTCGCGACCTTTCCATTCCGCAGTCACATCTATTACTTGCCGGTCATCCCCGCGATTTACGTATGGGCAACCAATACGTTTCTTGATCGCGACAGCGCGCGAAACCGTCTGGCCAGGGCATTGCTGCTGGCGGAAACTTTACTGATGGCCGTGGTGGTCCTCGCCGTCCTCGCGCTCCTGTGGTGGATGCCGTCAGATCCCCGTTGGATGCCGACCGGTAAACTCGTTGTCGCGACAGTTTCCGCGGTAACCGGCGTGACGTTGATGGTCCGTGCCTGCCGCGTCAGACAACATGGCGCGCATTGGATGCTCGCAGGACGCATTTCTGGTGCCGCCGCGG
>Ga0214921_10008814_pt1 | contig 12929 bp, 9 predicted proteins | sample LL1505_MetaG_FD_177992 | JGI IMG/M metagenome (GOLD analysis project Ga0214921, IMG submission 177992) | Freshwater microbial communities from Lake Lanier, Atlanta, Georgia, United States - LL-1505 | ecosystem: Environmental > Aquatic > Freshwater > Lake | place: USA: Georgia | collected 2015-05-28 | reverse complement strand
CTTTTGCTCGCGCAGTACGAATGTAATCTTCACTGGAAGTTTCGATCACATTCGAGCGGGTAAAACGAGTGTAGGTAGCGGCATATGCCAAGGCCAAAGTAATCCATGGGAAAATGAAGGTGTTAATCCAGCCAAGCGGATTCTCAAATGGGTTTACCCACTTACCTAAATCAATTGGGTTCACAAATCCGAACTTAAGTGCCACAAAGAGCAGAATTAAAATACCCGAGATGAATGTTGGAAGTGAAGTTCCAACTAAAACGAATACGTTACTGGCTCGATCGGGCCAGCGATTCTTAAACCTGGCCGCCACAATTCCTAGGGAAACACCGACAAATAGCCAGAGTAGGAAGGCACCAATAGCCAAAGATAAGGTGACCGGGAAGGCAGATTTTAATAAGTCAGTAACGCACTCGTGGCGGTTAAATGAATAACCAAATGCGGGGGCTGGGCAAGTAAATTGCGCTTGACCTTCGCCATAAGTGCGGCCAACAAATAAACCTTTGACCCAACGGCCATATTGAACTTGTACTGGCACATCAAGGCCAAGGCGATGACGGTTAGCTTCAACTACAGCTGGTGAACATGCTTTGCCGCAAGTTAAGCGAGCTGGGTCCATTGGTAATACATCGAAAATTAAAAATACCGACATGCTGATTAAAGTCAGCACCACTATCGTGGCACTAATTCGCCTGACTAAATATTTCAACATCTTGGTAACTCCTAATTTTGTTTCGATTTAAATTATTTTCAAACTACCTGCGTGGTTGAGGGTGACCCCGTAAAGGGCCACCCTCAACTTCACACTTTTTCTAGCTTTGGTTATTGCTTAACGTAGAGCTGTCCGAAACCGAAGGTTCCTTGTGGCTCCCAGTAGTAAACTCCACCAACGCCTGAACCCCACTGGAATTGCGCCTTAGAGAAAACAGGGCGAATGATCCAGTATTGATCCATTACATATTGTGACAATTCTTGCCACATCTTGGCTTGCTTCGCACGGTTTAGTTCAACCTTTGCAGCATCTGACTTCTTCTTGAAGGCAGCGTATGCAGGATCGTTCCAGTTCTGTGACAAGTTAAAGCCGCCCTCTTTTGTGAAGAGTTCAGGAATAACTGTTGAAGCATTTGCCCAGTCGGCACCCCAACCAGCGCGGCTAATGTCGTTCTGCTTTTCAGCATTTAGCACTGTTGAGTAGTACTGACCGCTTGGGATGAAGTTGAACTTGATGTTGATTCCAGCAAGCTTCAATGCTTCAGTAACTAGTACTGCAGCCTTCTGCTGTGTTGAAGAGTTTGGAACATCCCATGTGATTCCCTTTGCAGGGTTTGTCGCGCGATCGTAAGCAGCTGGGCAGGCAGTTTTGGCTTCAGCCAAAAGTTCCTTCGCCTTATCTGGGTTACCAGTAATCTTCCAGGCTGGATCGTGAATGTTTCCAGTTGTCGGCTTGTAGTCAAGACCTAGAACTGGCTTAACTGGGTTATCGCCAGGATCGCCGTAGTAAACGCGTCCACCAGACAAGTCAATAAGAGCTTGTGTGTTAACCGCGAAGAAGAGCGCCTTACGAACTAACAAGCAGTCCATATGACCAGCAGATACGTTCATCGCTGAATAAGAAACATATGGGTCATATACGTTCATACGCTGATTAGCCTTCTTTGGATCATCAAAGAATGCACGGTTGTTTGCTGGCATCAATCCATCAAGGTTTACTGTATTTGGAATTGAGTCATCAAGCATGATCTGATCGCGTACATCTTCGGCTAGACCGAAGCGAACTACGATGTTATCTGCATAAGGTGTACGAACTGAGTCAGAAGACTTCTTCCAAGCAGCGTTACGAACTAGAACCATTTCGTCGCCGATCTTGTATGACTCGATCTTGTATGGACCGTTAGCAAATGGCTTTAGGTCATACTTATCGCCGGTGTCCTTAGACTGCTTAACTGGCGCACCTGCTGGGTAGGTAAGTACATAGTTAAAGTCTGCGAATGAGCGGTTTAGCTTGAAGGTAATTGTGTTGCCCTTACAAGAAACAGCCTTGTCGTAAAGTGCTTGACCGGTCTTCTTATATGGACCTGCGTACTTTGATGAGCCATCTTCATTCTTAGGAATGTCTAGAGCTTGTACAAGGTACTGAGGACCATCTGTGATTACATCTTGTGCGAACGGACGTGAAGCACCGTATGCAACATCAGCACAGGTGATGGCTGAACCATCTTCCCATGTGACGCCTGGACGTAGTGTGAATGACCATGTCTTGGCAGCATTGCTTGGTACACCAGTGTTAGTTGCTAAGTCAGGTACTAGTGATGAACCGGCTGAGCCCTTAACTGGCTTGTATGAAACCAAGTTACGGAAGATATATGAGTTAAAGAACGCAATATCGCGGCCAGTGTAAACACGAGCTGGATCTACGTGATCGAATTGCTCTGCGTGGGTAATGAAATACAGAGTTCCACCAGTTGTGGCGGCTGCATTTGCAGTACCTGCGGTACCTACTAGAACGCCAGCAGCAAGAAGTGCAGTTGCAGCTGTTGTAGCTAGAAGGCGACGACGCAAATGACGTGAAGTCATTTTGGACATTTGTCCTCCTTGTAGATGAGTTATCTGATTCGCGGCCGCGAATCAGTTAGTAACAGTTCGCAATTGATCTCGCGAGATCTCAACCGCTTGGTTGAACTGTTTCCCCGTATTGCTACGGAAACCTAGTTATTTAGTTATCTACTTCCCTTGGGATCCAGTGCATCGCGGATCGCATCGCCTAATAGGTTTAGCGAAAGCACGATGATCACCAACATGGTTGATGGGATCAAAAGGTAAGCCGGGTCATCACGCCAGTAGCCAACGGCATCTGAGAGCACTAGACCAAAAGTTGATGCAGGTGCTTGCACACCAACACCTAAGAATGAGAAGACTGCTTCGGCAGATAAGAAACCAGGCAGCGAGAGCGAGAGGAAAACAATCGCCGTCGGCCACAAATTAGGTAGTAGCTCTTTAGTGATTATGCGCCAGCTAGATGCACCCATTGCTTGCGCAGCCATTACGAAATCTCGCTCGCGCATTGACATTGCTTGCGAACGAATCAAGCGAGCAAATCCTGGCCAACCAAAGAAAACGAAGAAAACTACTAGAACAACAATGCGCGCTGCATTGTCTTTTGCGATACCCATTGCTTCGACGCGTTGCACAAGCGGCAGGCTCAGCGCAATGATCATAAAAGTTCCGGGGAAGGAAAGTAGGAAGTCTGAGAAACGGCCTACGATTGCATCGACGCGACCACGGAAATAACCGGTCGCAACGCCGATCAACATTCCCAGGCCAATAGTTGTCACGCTGGTAATCACCGCAACGGTGTAAGAGATTCGTGAACCATAAAGAAGTAACGAAAGAACATCGCGACCTGTGCCTGGCTCTACGCCGAGTGGGTGGTCTAGTGAAATTCCGCCAAATCTTCCGATCGGCATTGCATATTCATTTAGAGTTTCCGGATAAGTAAGTGTGTTGCTCAAACCAAGTAGGCGAACAATGATCGGCGCTAGCACTGCAGCCATAATGAAGAAGATCGCAACCCAGGCGCTAGCTACGCCAACCTTGTTGCGTCGAAAACGCATCCAGGCGATTTGTTTTGGCGTACGTTGCACAAATTCTTGAGCGCTATCTTCAACTTCAAGCACGGCGTTATCAGCCAATTTGATGAAACCTCTCTACTAACTTCAACTTAATGCGATCACGTTTTTGCAACTAAGTTGCAGAAAACGCATTACCGCACGGTAGATCAGCCCGGGCAGGTAGCCCAGCAAGGTGTGAACGGTACTAAACCTGTGGCTAAATAGAAACCCCATATGTCCGAATTACCCCATTTTAAGCCTTCATTTGGGAAACGATTCATATCTATTGCTAGCTAATCTGGGGCTAACTATGGGTAGCCGAACTTGCAGACCTAACGCCTCGAAATAACTGAATCGGAATCAAAGCCCCCAATGTCATCAGCACTACCCAGAGAACGCCCAAATTAGCGTCGATCATGGTGCCGGCTACGGCTGGTCCGATGACGCCAGAAACACCCCATTGCATGCCCATTAGCGCATTTGTGCGACCGCGCAAATGTTCAGGTGAGAGTTCGTTTGCCAGAGCTGGCGAAGTTGGCGACCAAACCATTTCACCGAAGGCAAAAACTATCTGGCTGATTGAAAGCAAAATGCCAGCGACAAAAAGTGGAGCTAGCGGCGCAACGCCAACGAAGATCCAGGAAAGTGCCCAAATCATTGAGACTGAAACCAAAGCTCGCTGCTTTGAAATGCGGGCGAGAAATTTCAAAACTAGCGGTTGTAGAACAAAAATAGTGATGGTGTTTGCAGCAAAAATCACGCCCAACCATTTCGGCGATAAATCCAGAACTTGGGTAGCAAATAATGGAATTCCCGACATCGTGGCGCCATAACCAAAGATCATTAAAATTAATCCACCAAGCGATAACCGCATCAAACTAGGAATTTTTAGCAGCTCGGCATAAGAGCCAGTTTGTGGTTCATTTTCTTTTGCGACGAATTTGCCAACTTCGGGGCCATGTAGCGAATAAATGGCAAGAAAGAAAACCAGGAAAGTGCAAGTATCAACTAGATAAAGAATTTGATAAGAGCGCAGCGAACTGTTTGAAACGATCAGCGATGAAATCAAGCCACCAAGACCAAGGCCCAAATTAAGTAACATAAAATTAAGGCCGAAAATTTTCTGTCGATCTTCTGGTTTGGTCATTCGAGTCAGCATCACGGTTTGACCGGGCCACGTCGTGCTATCGCCAATGGCGCTGAGAGTTGCCACGATGATGGCAGTTGTCTTGTTATCAACAAATGCCCATGCGGCAGTTGCAGAAATTTTCAAGAGCAAGCCAGTCAAAATAACTTTCTTAGGACCAATTCGATCAATCAACGCACCACTTGGACCACCGATTACTAGAGACATGGCTGCACTCCAGGCCAGCAATAGACCACCAAAGGTTGTCGTGAAGCCCCGCATATCGTGCAGGTAGACCAAGAGCAATGACATGGTCATTCCCCCGCCAATTGCATTAAACCCAACACCTATTACTAGACGGCGCGCTTTCGGCGATAGTAAATCGAAATACTCGGTGAAATAGCGCATTGTGCGAGCCTATAACTCTGCGACAATACCTGTCATGTCCATGAATGCGAGCCCTGGTTTCAAATTTGAAATCAACAAGTCGGCGGAAAATTCATTTGCCCGAACCGGCACACTAACGACTCCAAATGGCGTAATTGAAACACCTGCATTTATTCCAGTAGGCACCAAAGCCACCGTTAAATCGGTATTGCCTGAAGCAATGCGCGAACTAGGAGCTCAAGCTCTTCTTTCAAATGCTTATCACCTGTACTTGCAACCAGGTCCAGAAATTCTTGATGCAGCTGGCGGCTTATCAAAATTTATGAATTGGAATGGTCCGACCTTTACTGATAGCGGTGGTTTCCAAGTTTTGTCTCTTGGTGTCGGGTTTAAAAAAGTTCTGGCCATGGATTCTAAAACATTTCGCGCCGATGATGTAATTGCAAATAACAAGGAGCGTTTAGCTCATGTCGATGACGAAGGCGTAACTTTTAAGTCACACTTAAACGGTTCGATGCACCGCTTTACGCCAGAAGTATCAATGCAGATTCAACATCAAATTGGTGCCGACGTAATGTTTGCCTTCGATGAATGCACCACGCTTCATAACACTCGTGGCTATCAAGAGCGCGCTATGGATCGAACTTATGCTTGGGCAATTCGTTGTTTAGATGAACATAAACGTTTAACAATTGAGCGAGCCGATAAGCCTTACCAAGCTCTCTTTGGCGTTATTCAAGGTGCCCAATATGAAGACTTGCGCCGCAAAGCTGCCAAAGATTTAGGTTCACTTGAATCATCAGGTATCTCATTTGATGGTTTCGGTATCGGTGGGGCTCTTGATAAAGATTCACTCGGCACCATTGTGCAATGGGTAAATAGCGAATTACCTGAAGAAAAACCTAAGCACTTACTGGGTATTGGCGCCCCGGAAGATCTATTTGTAGGCGTAGAAAGTGGTATCGACACCTTTGATTGCGTGCTCGCTTCGCGTATCGCTCGCTCCAGCGCTGTTTACACCATGACGGGACGATACAACTTAACGAATGCCACCTATAAGCGAGATTTCAACCCGATCGATAGCGAGTGCGATTGTTATACCTGCAAGAATTACACCCGCGCATATTTAAACCACTTGTTCCATGGCAAAGAGATGATTGCAGCAACCCTTGCCACAATTCACAACGAACGTTTTGTCGTGCGTTTAGTTGATCAAATGCGAGCCGCTCTTAAGACTGGCCACTTCTTTGATCTGAAGGATGAATTCATGGGCCGCTTCAAACATAAATCAGGTCAGCACCACGACTAATCTGCGAACTTAGCCTTAAAGTCATCAACTGAAATTTCATAGATATTTTCCGGGCCATCTTCTTCATCTATCTGCACACCCACAAATGGAAAACCAAAGTATTCAATTACTTTTATAGAGGGTGCGTTTTCTGGGCTGACCGTATATCTAAATGATTTAACGCCTGGCTGATCTATCGCCCAAGACCACATCGCTAACAAAGACTCTTTAGCAAAACCTTGATTGTGAAATTCTGACTCAATTCCCAAACCAATTTCAATCATGCCATTCTCATCTGGCACGCCATGAAAGCTAGTGCTACCAATAATCTCGCGGTTTTCCTTCAGAACTATTAGGCGCAGAAACCATTTATTAGTGCTGGGATCAGCTTTAACTTGTGGCACTCGCCATCGCAGTGGCCCTTGAAAATCAATCAAAACTCGATGTGGGTTAGTGAAATCTACTTTCTCCAAAATTGGTGAATCGTCACGATTCTCAAAAAGTGTAATTAAATTTGTACCGTTTACGTGATGTAGCTCCAAGCGCGGAGTAATCAAGGTTTGCTGCAATAAATCTAACTCTGAATGCATCTGCCTAGTCTAAATTATAAAAAGTGTCTGTGCTTTCGCTACTGCCTCTTCGCGCCCATTAGCGCTTAACTTGCGATAAATATTGCGCAAATGTGTCTTCATCGTATTTTGCGAAATATGTAAAGTCTTGCCAATAGCGGTAATTGGCTTACCTGTAGCTAATGATCGCAAAACATCTATTTCACGCTTTGTTAAGGGTTGGGTCAAGGCGGCATTTTGGTTGTTCTTTGTACTCATTCGCTGAGCCGCGGCGCGCGCCAATTCTTCGAGATACACAGTTGGCCGCTTAGAAGCACTGCGAATAATCAATTCGAGAATTGTCGGGTCTTGCCGCAAGAAAGTCTCTTTAGCTCCAACCCTTGCGCCCACATCTAGCCCGACTCTAAGAGCATCCATTGCTAAAGTTTCTTGCGAAATATTTGCCTCGCAACCAACTAAAGATTTCCAAATTTTTTCACGAGCGCTATCAGTTTCTGAAATTTCGGGCACAACTTTTTTCTTAGTTTCATTCTTCGAAACCGCACCAAGTGCCTGTCGATATTGGTGCGTAAAGATCAAGTCTTTAGGCAAACGATTTAGAATTTGGCTAGAACGTTCGTAATCTTTCACCCAGAACCGCAGAAAGAGTTCATTTATATCGATAATTAAACTTAGCCCATCTTCACCTTTAAACTCAGACACTAGCTTACGGTGATCGCGCACAACTGAAAAAGCTTCTTCAACTTTGCCGTTTACCATCATTATTCGTGCCAAGTAACTCTCGGCCATAAATAACCATGGCCATTGCTGCCATTCTCGTGCGAGTTTTGCCAGCTTTTCTAGTTCTTGGATTGCCTTATCGTGCTCACAGAATTCTAGATAACAGCGCGCCTTGATGTACATCGCTTCGGTATAGCCAAAGAATCCGGCGTACTCATTGCGCTGCCCAATTTCTTCAGATAGCGATGCGGCATCAAAAGCCTGGAAGTATTCACCATCTAGGAATAATTTCATCGCTTTAATGCTTTGCCAGATAAACAAGTCATCAGGTGAATTGCTCTCTTTTATTATTTCGTGTACTTCAGCTTCAATTGATTGCAACACTGCAGAATCTTCAAAAATGAATGACCTGGCTGCAATTACTCGCAAAATACCTAATCGGTCTGATTCCTCGATAGCAGGTTCTGAAATTGGCTCGCGAAAAATTTTTTCTATCTGAGAGTCAAATTCAGTTAAGCGACCACGACAAAAGGCAACGTGAGCTAAAGCAGCAGCATTGATTCTTTCGATAAATGGAGCTAGCGGGGTCTCTTTATACGTAAAACGCATCTCCTGAACCAGCTGGATAGTGCGGTCAAATTCAAAACTAGTCAGATGGCCCATAATTTTTGAAAGCTCGGCAAATATTTTATTCCGGGTGCTATCTAGTGGTAAAAAATCGCTCCAATAGAGAATATTTCGGCCTTCGCCTCGGGTAATCAATTTGCGAAGCATGGGTTTGAACATTTGCCGCAAGTAGTCGGAATCGCCAGATTTTACTGCGTGCTCAATGGCCAAGTTAAGTTGACCTTTTTGTTGGAAAAGTTCAGCGGCAATTATCTGATTCTTTTGAAAGTTCTTACTGTCGGCGCGGGCAATCTCATTAATTACTTCGCGAGCCGAGTTGCTAAAAATGTAGACACTTTTTTGCCCAGCAGCCATAATTAGAAAAACACCTTCGGCAGCTAATCTAATTAGGTTACTTTCACTAACGGGTTTCTGCAAAATTGATGAAGCCAAATCAATATCGAAAACTTCAAAACTAGACATCGCAGTTAAGATCTCTCGAGTTTCTTTATCAAGTTTGTGAAATTTGCTTGAAACTAAATTCTTAACGAGATTGTCGTCAACTTCCAGATCGAATTTATTATCTTCGCCACTTGCGATAATGCCAACTGCAGATGGCCAGCCATGTGTTTGCTTGACAATTTGATCCAATTTCTTTTCATCGGCGTCGATGCCAGAAACCTGAAGCAGTGACTTAATTTCATCTTTTGAAAAAACTAAATCACCGGCGGTGACAACGGACAAGCGACCGATACTTGAAAAACGCTTAAGCGAGACCGTAGGCATGATCCGGCGTAGCGCAAAAATATGAATATTGTCTGGAATCGCATCCATATAAGACTGGGTAGCATTTAATTGATAAGTGAAGACATCTACAACATTATCGAGCACCAAAACAATGTCTTCTTTTAGATTAGCAATAGCCTGAAAAATTTCAGTTACAGTTTTTGCTTCTAAGTTGGGCTCGAAATTAGGAAAGACTTGCCGAATGGCACTGATCAAATATGTAGCTAACCCGACTGAACTGTCAGATTCTGACATCGTGTACCAAACTACTTTTTTCTTACTTTGTTTGGCCCACTCGGCAATCAGCGACGTCTTTCCATATCCAGCCGGAGCCACCACCATCGTGTAGCCCGGGGCGCGATCATCAATTAACTCAAATAAATGACGTCTGGAAAGGTAATTGGCAGGTAATTCAGGCGGGCGAATTCGCGAAAGGGTGATATCTGAATCAAACTCGCTCATAGGGATAGGGTTACTTAGATGGGCGAGAATTACTATCTCTAACCCCTAAATTAGCGAGGTTAGGTACTAAATAACCCCTTGATCTAACCCTGTCGCGCGCTTAGCGGCGATGATTACTGGGCGACCATTCTCAAGCTTATGCACGCTGATGCGGTCATCAAAGGCGCTGCGCAGCTCGGGTGAGTGGATTACAGACTGTGATTCACCATCTAATAGCACTCGGCCACTCTGCATGATGATGATTCGCTCTGCATACATGGCGCCGAGGGTGATGTCATGCATGGTCGAAATGATGGTGACACCGGTGGCTTTAATTTCTTCGACTTTATTTAACACCGCAATTTGATGATGTAAGTCGAGCGCACTCGTTGGTTCATCAAGCAACATAACTTCAGGTTCTTGCACTAGAGCGCGTGCGATTAATACTCGCTGCATTTCACCGCCCGAAAGAGTGTTTACTAATTGGCTTTGCATTCCTAATAGCTGAGTTGCTTCTAACATCTCATGAACAATGTTTCGGCTATGCGCGCTCTCTTTGCCCCAGCCATCAAGTTTTGCCCGACCTAGCATCACATATTCTGCAACACTCATGGCTGCTGGAATTGATGGTCGTTGCGGAACGAACGCGATGTTGAGTGATTTGTTCTTGGCAATTTCGCGGCCGTTATATTTAATTGAACCTGAATAAGGTTGCATGCCCAGCATTGTGCGCAGCAGCGTTGTCTTGCCAGCGCCATTAGGCCCAACTAAGCAACTCCAGGTTCCTACTGGAATATCTAAATTAATTGACTGTAAAACTTCAGCGTTATCAAATCGTACGATGAGATTTTCGATATTGATCACTGGCTACCTCGATTGCGTGCTCGTAGAACGAATAAGAAGAATGGTGCACCAACGAATGCGGTTATGACTCCGATTGGTAGTTCTGCTGGTGATAGCAACGTGCGAGCGCCTAGATCGGCAATAACTAGAAACGCAGCACCCACAAATGCGATCGAAAGTAGCGAGCGGTTTGTAGCTCGCTTGGTTAGCCCTCTAACTAAGTGCGGAACCACGATTCCGACGAAGCCGATCAAACCACTGGCAGATACAGCTGTGGCGGTAGCTAAAGTAGCTGCAGCAACGGCAATCAGGCGGATTTTCTGAGGTGAAACCCCTAAGGAATAGGCCTCTTCATCGCTTAGCATCAGCGCATCAAGTACTTTGGAAATTCGAATTAATACGAATAGCGCGATGAAGATGTAGAAGCCAGCCCACTTAACTACATCCCAATTGGCAACTGTTAGCTCGCCCAGAATCCAGGAATACACCGGACGCAAGGCGGCACTATTGCGTTGTTGCAAATAAGTTTGAAAGGCTGTTGCAAAAGAGCCAACTGCAATACCCGCTAATAACAAAGTGCTGGGATCGGCAAACAGCCTGCCTGCCACTAAGAAGGTAGCGCCTACTGCAAGCACTCCCCCTAGGAATGCAAAGATTGGTAGCAGGGCATGTAGGTCGCCGCCGCCGTTGGTAATTGCAATCGTGGCACCGAGGCCGGCGCCTGATGCGACGCCGAGTAAATATGGATCAGCTAGTGGATTTCTAAAAACACTTTGATAAACCGCACCACTTGTTGCAAGGGCTGCCCCAACTAGAGCACCTAGTACAACTCGCGGCAATCGCAACTCAAGTAACAAGGTGCGGTCTTCATTTTCAAGGCCGTTAGGTAGCCCCAATAAAGTTCTAATGATTGATCCGAAATTTAAATTAACTGGACCAAAGCCCACGCCAAGTAAACACGCAATCAGTAACGCCGCGGCAGCGCTGGCAGTAATCTGCCAACGCCACACGCGGTCGATCTGATTCTTCTTCATTTACTTACTTCTTCACCTTTGTAAGACAAGCAGCAACATAGCGATAGAAATCAACAAGCCGTGGCCCCCATCTTGAAGGAATGTCGTTTGGCAGTGCAAAAACGTTCTTCTTAGTGACTGCAGTAATGCCAGACCAACCAGCACGCGCTTTTACGGTAGCCGCGCTTTCGCCATATTCCGCATCGGCTAAGAAGATTACATCTGGGTCAGTTTTCAATAGATATTCAGCTGATAATTGCGGATAGCCATAAGAATCAGCACCAGCAGCCTTATCTGCGATATTAACTAGGCCAAAGTCCTTGTAGACCTTGCCGATAAATGTGTCGGAAGTGACTGAATAAAGCGTGTTATCTAGCTCATGGAAGAACGTTATCTTGACGGTTTTTTTGGTTCGGTTAACAATTGATTTGATTAGCGCAGCCATCTTGAAGGTGACTTTTTTGGCTTCAGCTGATCGATCAGTTACTGCGCCAAGTACTTCAATCTCTTTATATGCCTGAGCTAAGTTCTCTGGTGCTTTCTCCATCAAGACCGGGATCTTTAACTTTTCAAGTGCTTCTTTGACCACCATAGATTTCATAGCATCGACAGATAAGACCACCAGATCTGGTTTCAGCGCTGCAATCGCTTCAACATTTGGCTCAAACGCACTTAGCTCGGTAATTGGCGCTGACTTGGGAAAATTCGAAAGTGAATCAACGGCTAGTACTTGTTTGCCAGCACCTATTTCAAATAGAGATTCGGTAGCACTTGGCGATAACGAAATAATGCGAGTTGGTTTTTTAGGAATTGTGGTTGAGTAGCCACCAGATGAAATTATTAGTGGATATTTTGTTGACGTGGATGCTGCGCTAGCTGGTGAAAGCGGAGCAAGTAATAACGCTGTGACCAAAAGAGCAGTCGGTCGAGTAAACTTTTTAAACATAAAAATACTCCCTCAAGATATTTGAGGGAGAAAGGGGGCAATTAAACGAAACGTTCCGCGTAAAGGCCCAACCTTCCTCCGAGGTTGGATAACACTTTCGGCGTCACGCCAGGCGACCTGGCTTAGATCTTTCGACCTTTACAGTTGCGGGACAGCACCGGAATCAAACCGGATTTCGCTAAACGCAACGCCACTTGTTCATTGACGGCCAAAACCACGAATGACTGGGCCGCCTGGATCAAGTGCGCTGAACTTATCACGGCCAATCGCAAGTGGCTATGAAGGGCGCTTTCTTCGGAATTTCGCGCTTAAACCCCATGCGGTTACACGGTAGATAGCTTCAAAAACAATCTTTTTGGACATTTTGCTGACGCCATATTTACGTTCAATAAATGTAATTGGCACCTCCAAGATAGTGCCGTCAATTTGGGCCATGCGCTTGGTCATCTCGATTTGAAAGCAGTAGCCCTCACTTTTTACTGAGACTAAATCAATTTGCATCAACTTAGCCGTGCGATAAATTCGAAAGCCCGCAGTCATATCTTTTACTTTGCCGCCAAGTAATAACCGGGCATAAACATTGGCAGACCTAGAAA
>Ga0214921_10008813_pt1 | contig 12932 bp, 7 predicted proteins | sample LL1505_MetaG_FD_177992 | JGI IMG/M metagenome (GOLD analysis project Ga0214921, IMG submission 177992) | Freshwater microbial communities from Lake Lanier, Atlanta, Georgia, United States - LL-1505 | ecosystem: Environmental > Aquatic > Freshwater > Lake | place: USA: Georgia | collected 2015-05-28 | reverse complement strand
CCCACCAACAGTCTTGACATTGTCAGTAATCGTTTGTGCGGCATCCTTGGTAGCCACAACAGTGTCAACAACATCCTTGGTTCCCTTGGCCACCTTAGCAACCTTGGAAACTTCTGAAAGAGAATTGATTGTGTCCGTCAGTAGGTGCTGATCAGTGCAGTCCATGGATCGAGTGCAGATCTTTGAGATTTCCTTCACAGCAGTCTTAGCAGCGTCAAGTGTTTGTTGCACAGTACCTGAGTCGACCTGTCTGACAGAATCAACGAATGGCTTGGCAACATCGGCAACTGGCTTGAAGTACTCGGTGGTCTTGGGCTTCTGGTAAGTGTCTGACACCTTATTAGGTGTGTCAGGCATATATGTACGCGATGACTTAACAAAGCCATCGTATACATAGTCGACGTGCACAACAAGCTCCTTGGACCTGGGATGGTCAAAGGGATTGTAAGTGAACGAAATGATAATCTCAGCCAGACATTCTGAGTTATCACAAGAGGTTGTTCCCGCACTCGCATTAAGCAGAGCACAAGAGAGAAAAACGAAAAAGAGTATCGCGTTCATCTTAGATTTGAATAGTTGTTCAATCATTATCTCCTCACATAGTCAAAATCATAATGGATTAATATGATTTATAAATTTTCAAATTTATTATTAAGTAAATTTACTTAATAATAAATTAATGAATCTATCATATTAATCCATTATGATAGATTTTTAATAGTACTATTGTTATATCCATTTTTTCTAATAAAAGCCCTAAATTTATATTTATTAAGGGGCTGAAACTTATATTTTTGCCCAGCATTATTTTCATATGTTGAATGATAGTTAGCATATATATTAAATACTTCATCAATGCTTCTAATATTAAGACATTCAGATTGTGATGTTTTCCAGAAGTGTCTAACACTTGCCATTTGTTCATTATGTACTTCCATTCGATATTGATATTAAATTATATATTATCAATATTTAAATTAAATTAATTTTCAAATTTTTATTTAAACTTTACATATGTGCAAGTCTTTCTTGTTCTAAAATATCCTCAATTTGAATAAATTTAGAATATGTTAAAAGATATTCACCTCTTGATATTTTTATAAAATTATCCATATTTTCTTTTAATGAAGTTGAGTCAGAATTAGGTAAACTAGCTGAACTAACAATTAGTGCATTTGGAATATAATCATCAAATCGTAAATTTAAAATATATCTTAATAATTTTGTTAGTGTTAGTGTTTGTATTTCTGTGTCTGGAATAGGAATTGGTAAATTAAATAAATATTTATGCATATAATATGGATTTATCAAAGGTATTAATTCACTTGCCTTATCTAATAATGAATAGTTTTCTGTATTTCCTAACATACCTGTGAAACCACTAACAGATGAAAATAACATAATTGCAACACCTAAATTATTGCATTTTTTAACAAAATCAAAAAAATCATATCTATCACGACCATCAACTATTCCATTGGGGGATCTTGCTTGTATTTGATTAGCATAAATATTATGTCTAGTTTTAAGATCAGTAATAGTGTCAATATTTTCACAATTTGACACTCCATAGTATCTAATTAATTTTAATTCAACAGCTTGTTTAAAAACTTCAAAATCTGCTTCAGAACCACAAAAATGATGAATTAAAAATAAATCTAAATATGAACAATCTAATAATTCAATAATAGATCTAATATTATCAATAGTAATAATATCAGATTTCCATGTTATCCATAAATTTCTTCTTGGTATTAGTTTGAATGCAACTCTTAATATATCAAAATAAATACGTCTATTTGAATATGATCCAGTATATCCATCTGCACAATCAATATGTGTATAACCTAATTCAATTGCTCTTTTAATATTAGATTTTAGATTTGTTTGAACTGTTCCAAATACAAGTTTAGGCATCAGAACCAAAGGAGAACTTTCCATAAAAATAGTTATAATATAATTTTATATCAGAATTATTTTTAAATCAAATTTAGTTTTTGCTTATAAAACTACTTATACAACTACTGGAAACGAGGGTTGCATTGCAATACCACAAATACCAGGATCTGAAGTACTATCAGATCTTGCAATACGAATATAACCTTCTTCTCCCCATGTATTTGACCATGAATTCTTAACGATCCAATAATCTTGACCTGATTCTGTTCCATATCCAACAATTAATACACCATGATCTAGATTAGTACCACAACTAGTAGAAGTAAGAATACCGCTAGAATATAATTGAAAAATTTTAGTATCTGCTTCAATTGCAACAGATACTGGACCTTTTGCAACGGCATCTTTTAATACCTTTTGATTATCAGGTGAAACATCCATACAACCATTCACCTGAACAACAGGCTTACAAGGTTCACAATTACCAGATTTTAGAGTTGTACCAGATTTATAAGGATATGATTCTTCATCACACATGCCTTCTTTATCAGTAGCATATTTAAAAGCACCATCCATTTGTCCACCCTTACAACCCATACTACCATATGCAAGTCCGGCACAATCAACTAATTGTTGTTCAGACAAATTATAAAGTTTACCATGTCTAATTGCCCATGCACCTTCCATAGCACCAGAAGCAGAAAAACTCCAACAACTCCCACATTGACCTTGATTTTTAACATCACTAACCGCATTCTTTTGTCTCCAATCAATAGATGAAGGCGATGACCCATCACTTCCAGAAAAAGATCCACATTTAGTAGTAGAACCAAAAAGTTTCATATCTTGAGAATATTCAGATGATAAACCATTTATATATGTATCTTTAAATTCTTCAGCAGTTAAATCAGTAAACTGATTGATTCCCAGTGTATAAGTATGTGTATTATTTAAATTGTGATTAATGATTTCTTTCAAATTAGAACGAAAGATTGCAAAACGATCTTGCATCTCTTCGAAACTATTGTATGTTTTACCAAATCTTGTTTGAAAATTAGTAAATTGACTCCATTCGTCACAATTAGTTAAAAAAGCTTCAGTTGAAATTTGCTCAGTCGTACCTCTTAATAGACTAGAACTTACGCCAAACAAAAGAGTACCTAGTAATAAAAAAGTTTTATACATATTTATATATAGTTATAACATTAATATTTTAAATTGAAATAAGAGAAAAAAATATCAATTTTTTATAGGCTGATAGATATTTTTAATGGGTAAAATTGATATTTTAAATGGGGGCTAATTGATGGCTTATATTATTAGTAGTTATATTTATAAATACCTAAAATTATTTTATAATAATGAAAAATAAATTTCTTGATTTAGTCAAACAATCAGTCAATCAAATTGAACAGAAACAATTTATGTTGGGAAATTCAATTATTGAGTTGAAAAATGCACTCATTGATTTTGACAATCTTTCAAATCCTGCAGGTCTATTATTAGTATCTGGTTCTATTCCAAACATTAATGAACTCATTAAGTGTGTCAAACCAAATATTAGAGTATTTAAATATGATCCTAAATCTTCATTTGAATTGTTCAAATCAAAGTTATCAGAATGTTTGTATGGAATTGAATCTGATCAACTTAGTTTGGTAGGTTGGTTATTTGATAATAATAATCAAAATCTAAAACTAAGTTCAGATTATGAAATAGTCTTAAAAGATTATCATAATGTTAAACAATACCAACCACTAATTAACATTATTAACTTGATGTTATCTGGTGTTAATAAATCTCAAACTAATAGATTTGATTTGATTAGTTGTGATTTGGCATCAGAACCATATGCACATATGATAAAACTGTTAGAAATTGCAACAGATTTTAAATTTGCTTATTCTGATGATTTAACAGGTAATGTTCCTAATTCCGATTGGTTTTTAGAAAAAGGTAATATTGATTTAAAAGGTAATATTGATTTATTAGAAACTTATTTTGAGAGAGATTTGGTCAAGGATCTAAAAGTAGAAATTGTCTTAGGTAACTTACCTGTTAAAGTACTTACTGATGCAAACTTACCTGTTAAAGCACCTACTGATGCAAACTTACCTGTTAAAGCACCTACTGATGTTATCTTACCTTTTTTACAAAAAACGGAAAGAGAAATAAATGATGAACTATCTGCTGCTGATTTAAATAATGACCAAATAGTATCTATTTTAATAAAACGTAGATATATTATAAAAACAAACCCAAGACTTACTTATGCACAAAAAACAGAAAACGCCATAAAGAATGAACTATTAGCAGCTGGTTTATCAAATCCTCAAATTACAACTATGATTGATTGTGGATTTAATGCACAATTAAATGTATTATCAGAAATTTTACCTGATAATTATCCAGGTACTATATTTAAAAATATTGCCAACATTATAATATCTGATACACTTACTGCAGAACAATTGACATACATGTTAGTAAATGGTTATAGTTTAACGACTATATTAAACTGGACTAAGTTATCAAATACGAAATTATCAAATGCCATTAGTAATAATACAATTACATATGCACAATATCAACAATTAATACAATTAGGTTATCATAAACCTAGTCAAGTACCTACAATTATAATTTTAATGAATAATGGTTTATCAAATACAATTAGTGAAAATACTATTACATATGAAAATTATAAATATTTAACAACCCTATTAAAAAATAAGAATATTATATGTTCGATTCATACATTAGTTCAATTAATGAATGCTGGTTTAGAAAAAAATGCATCTATACTTGGAGATAATTCATTAAATGAATCTCTTATAATAGATAAGAAAGTAGAAGATATTATGAAATTGAGTGGTATGACTTATGAAAAAATAGCTTTAGCATTAAATAATGGAACTACATTAGATTCTATACTAAATTAAGTATAATAGATTGATTAGTCTAATTAATCTATATGATCTTATGATTTTTTCTTAACAACTTGATATAATTTTTTGTTTTTATAAAAAAACAAAAAATTATAAATGGATAATATTTTCAATAGCTGTAATAATTTATTTAATATTATATTTTATATAATAATGAAAAATAAATTTCTTGATTTAGTCAATCAAATTGAACAGCAACATATTACGTTGGGAAATTTAATTGTCGAGTTTAAAAATGCACTCATTGATTTTGACAATCTTTCAAATCCTGCAGGTCTATTATTAGTATCTGGCTCTATTAGAAAAATTGATGAACTCATCAAATGTGTCAAACCAAATATTAGAGTATTTGTATATAAGTCAACATGGTCATTAAATATGTTTAAATCAAAATTAGCCGAATGTTTATATGGAATTGAATCTGATCAACTTAGTTTGGTAGGTTGGTTATTCGATAATAATAATCAAAATTTAAAACTATGTTCAGATTATGAAATAGTATTAAATGATAATCATAATGTCAAACAATATCAGTCACTGATTGATATTATTAATAGTATATCACCTTATGTTGATAAGTCAAAAACTAATAGATTTGATTTGATAAGTTGTAATTTAGAGTCAGAACCATATGCACATATGGTAAAGATATTGGAATTAGGAACGGATTTTATCTATGCTTATTCTAATGATTTAACAGGTAATGTTCCTAATTCCGATTGGGTATTAGAACATTTGAATATAGATTTATTGGATACTTATTTTGACAAGTCTAAAATTGCTAATTTAAAAGTAGATATTGTTTTTGGTACAACTTCTCAATTGGTAAATAATGCTTTTTTAACAACTAAAAATTTTACATCATTACAACAACCTTTTATAATTAATGCTGGATTTTATCAAGATGAAATCACCAAGTTATTATTAAAATATAATCAAGCTCAAATAACTAATTTAGTTACCGCTGGACTTAATAAGGATCAGATAATTACATTAGCTAATGCTAATTTTACATATTTGAATATTACTTACTTATTAACAACAAAAGGATTTAATTATAATCAAATCAATAATTTAATGTTAAAAGGTTATAATGTAGATCAAATAATGATATTAGTAAATAATGATTTAACATATGATCAAATATATTCAATGATAAATAATATTTTATCAAATACTAATTATTTGTATAATGATATTACTAATTTATTAAATTCAGGATTTAGATTTGGAAATATAATAAAAATGGTAAAAATAAATTTAACACCAACACAAATAAATGCTATATTATCAAAAGGCTATACAGTAGTAACTTTAATGATTATTGTTAATTTAATAAATTTTACAACTGATCAAAAATATTCTTTAGCATATACCAATAACTATAGTTGTGATCAAATATATAATTTAGTATCAGCCGAGTTTACCTATGAACAAATTTTAAAATTTAGTTCGACTCAATTAAGAGATTTCATAAGCAAGGGTTTTACTTATAATCAAATATTAAAAATGATACTTGGAAATTATTCATATAATAATATATGTGATCTATTAAATACAAAAGGGTTTACTTATTCACAAGTTGTAAATATGGTATCGGCTAATTATTCATATATTCAAATATGTAATTTATTAAATACATACAATTTTGAATCATCACAAATAGCGATAATGGCAGTTGCTAAATTTTCATATAATCAATTAATTAAATTATATAATAAAGGATATGTTTCAACTGAACTAGTTTCATTAATTAGTAAATTTACTAATGATCAAATAATTGCAATTGCAGATGCTAATTGGAAATCTTCCCAAATCACAGATTTATTATCCAAAAATTTTACAAGTAATCAAATAATATATATAATTAATGCAAAATTAACATTTGATCAAGTAAATACATTATTATCAGCAACATATGGTATAACTAAAGATCAATTAATTATAGTAGCAAGTTATAATTATACATATGATCAAATAAATGACTTATTGAAAACAAGACTTTTTATCAAAAGTCAATTAGTTACTTTAGCAAATAATAATTATTCATATACAAATATTATAGATTTATTGGATAAACGATCATTTACAAAAGATAACATTAATAATCTAGCAGCAAAAAATGTAACATATATTCAAATAATTGATCTAATTAATAATAAAAAATTTACAAGAGATGAACTAATTAACTTATTAATAACAAAAACATTCACAGTAGATCAAGTAATATTATTTTTCAAGGCTAATTTATCATATACACAGATTACTAATTATTTGTCAACACATACGAATGATCAAACTATTAATTATGCACATAATATAATAATAGTAAATAATAAATATACTACTACAGAAATTAATAATCTATTAACCACATATACATTTAATTATGATCAAATAATTTTAATGGTCAATGCTAATTTATCATATGCTCAAATAACTAATTTAATTACAAATGGTTTTAAACCACTATATTTAATTACTTCAAATTTATCATCTTCACAATTAGAATATATAACTCGACCATATGATTATAATACATCAACATTTGTGCAAATATTAACTTCTGAACAAGTTGTTAGTTTATTTAAAGCAGGTCTAACGTCAGGAATGTTTAATATGACAAATTCCACAACAGTTTCGGGATTTAAAGCAACAGGCTTTAATTATACATCAATTGTTGCATTATTAAACTTAAGATATTCATCCAGTCTAATAATTAATTTAATTGCACAAAATGAAATATCTTATAGAGATTTTACAAATTTACATTATACATTATTATCAAGAGGATTTACGCTTCAACAAATTAATGATTTCTTACGTTATTTGTCCATTAGTAAATTAAGAGATTTAACAAGTATCGATTGGGTTCCTTCAGATGTAAATAAGAATACAACCATGTACAAACATGTGATATTTAAACCAAATCCTAATCCTGGAAATAATATAACTGGTATAGATATATCTAATTTTTATTTTAATATTGCAAATACTATTGCAAATGGTAAAACACCTTTATCTTTATCAACTCAATTTCCACAAACTTGTGATTTAGCGCTATATCTTTCAAATAATCCTGGTAAAACTGAAGATGATCTTATTTTTAATTTAACAAATGCTGGTATAGATGTATATATTGTATCAACATATACAGACAGTGGTACAGGTGATAATTTAATATGCACAAAAGAGTCTTTAAAAATTGCGTCAACTATCACAAAAGAAGGCATTGCAGAAGGATATAAGGCATTTGCAAATGGTTTAGCTTCAACATTATCAAACTCATATGGAACAATGAGTGAATTACAAAAATTAGATTTTTCTAGTCCAGAATTTGCAGCAGCACTTGGTAGTGCATTACAAAGTTCTCCATATTTTAAATCAGCATCAACTGATAAAGTTGGAAATTTCTTAAAATCAGTAGGTGCTAAAATTAATTCATATGCTAATAAAGAAATTTCTGTTTTAGAATCTAATGTTGCAAAATATGCTTCAGTAGTAGAAAATTCAGCTCAAAAAATAACTACTGATCTTGTTAATATAGTAGCAAACTCTGATGAACTTAAAAAGTTAAAATCAGGCATAACATTGGTATCCAAAGATATGACTAAATTTGCTAGTAAATTTGGTAATGAATTTAAAACCGCAATGGATAATGCTCCATGGACCGAAATTAGTGCATATTTAGAAGAAGTAAGTGCATATTTGGCAGCATTTGATCCAACTGGTTTAGGAGGTTTAGCTTTTGCAGTAAAAGATTTAACCGAATCATCCATTGCATTCAAAGCAGACAAATCCAATGATAATCTATTTGCTTTAGTATTCAGCGTGATCAATTGTGTATTAGCTTTGATTGGTGTTCTAATGTTTGTAGCTGGTGGTGCCGCTTCTATTGCTAAAAAGATGGTTTTTGAAGTATTAGATCGTTTAGTTGTTCCCTTGTTATCTGCATATGGTGCAATAGTCCCAGCCTTGATCACTTATATTAATGATCCAAAAGGAGGCGAGGCTCCACAAACAAATCAACAAGCTTTAATCGATGCTTGTATACAATCTGGTATAGGTATTGCCATGGCCCAAGCTTAAATACTTACTTAAAATAAATTTATTTAGTTTACTTAACATCTAAAAGTTGACCCCTAATATTTGTATTATAACCATGTTCTAAAATTATTTTCTTGGTATGTTTCATGATTTCTTTTTTGAGATTTTTTTCTAAATTTAAAAATACATCCGGACCATTCTCAACATCAGTATATGTAACTTTAAATTGAATTGGCTCATTTTGATCAGTATTTTCATCATGTTTTTCTGAAATAATATCAATATGTACATTTGGATAAGATTCATGGATAACTTCATTGATTTCTTCAATTAAATAATCTAATCTATATTCTTTATTAAACATCTCATATATATCCGTAAAATATTCCTTTACAAATTCAAGAGCAGCATCTCTATCATTACCGTAATATTCATCTTTTGTGATTATACCATTCGATCCAAGTATTTGACCAGAACTAGGATAATCCTCATCTAACCAATATAACTTAAATCCAAGATTTGGGAATTTTTCTACTGCTGAAGCTAACCAAGCTGCTGGAGGTGACCAAGCTGTTTGAAAATTTATTTCAGCATATGGTTCCGATGTATCATTTGATATAAATGCCGTTTCGTATGCGTCCCATTTTGTTCCCCAGTTATTAATATGCCAATTATACCAATCCCAGCTACTATCATCATCTTCATTTGCTTCAGGTGGATGTGGAACAACATATTTAAAACTAAAAAATTCAGGATCATCATTCTGACCAATAATTTGATCAATATCTGATCGTGGGCCTTCAATATGTAAAATATTAGTAATATGATTTGGCATAAATTCTTAATGTATAATGATATTAAGAATTTATACAAGGAAAAACAAAAATCAATTTTTTAAACTATATCTAATCCTTTGCCATCTGTTCCTTGGTTTTCAGAACCATTGATATCCAAACTTTTAACATTTGAGTCTAAACTAAAAATACTATCAATATTTAAATTATTACCACAACTTAATTGAGGAATTTGTTCATAACCTCTTTCTTTTAACAATTTACGTAAATTCCATAATAAATGTTTTAATTTAATGTTTGTTCCATATGTATTCCATACATCAATTAGAGCATTTGATAATGCACCAGATGGTTGTCCTTTGAAATTAACAGTATCTGCAGATGTTTGAGTATCCATACAACCACTTAATAATATAACAGAACCATCCGTTTTATTTTCATTATCATTCTGTGAAATGGTGATTGACCCATAAATAGGACATTGTAAATTATATCTAAGATCTAATCCCGAACCACTATGACAACAATCTAGGACAGCAAAACATTTACAGCCTTTGGGTATTTTATTTGCCAAAAGAGTTTTTAATTCATCATCTAGAATCATTTCAATATTATTTTTGCAAATAGGATATATACAACTATCAAAACCAGATGATTCATCACCATTTTTATCTGCTGTTAAACCACCATGACCACTATAATGAAAATATACATTTTCACCAGATTTTAAATCTGAAACTAACCAATTAATTCCATCAATAATATTTTTTCTAGTTGGTTTATTAAGAATACTAATAGAGTCATCAGTTAAAACTCTAAATTGTAGGCATTTGGGATAGTACTTATTTAATTGAAATTTCATATTATTAACATCATTAATACAACCATTTAATCTATTATTTGGATCTTCAATATAATTGATACCTACTAATAAAACTTTTTTTAAACCAAGTTCAGCGAAGGTGTTATTTTTATACATATATTATGATATTTAGATATTTTAATTAAATATTGATCTCAAAAAGCATTATATTTTTGGCTTCATCAATAAAGACTTATAAAGAAATTATTTGCGTATTTTTTGTAACAAAACTTTTGGGATAACACTTAAAGTATTTATTAATGTCTTTAATTCATTTTCTACGCTAGTTGCTCTATCAACTTCTAATGTAATTTTTGTTTGTAAAGTATTTATTGAATTATTAACTGAAGTGATATCATTAAAATAAATATCTTTAACAGAATAACCAGCTGATAACAATTCATTATCGGTAAATCCAGCTGCTTTTAATTCATATATTGGAAAATCTAAAGCACTACCGTTTTTAAAAGTATGTGAATCAGGTAATGTTGCAGATAATCCCCATTTCCATGCAAGATATCCTTCTATTTCATCTACTTGGGTACTAGTTAATGTAGAATTATATACTAAAATTTCTGAAATATTACCTGAAAAAAATCCATCAATATTATCAGGATTAGTACTAGAACCTACTGTATAATGATTCAAATTAAAATTACCAGTACTATTTGTACTAATTATTGTTGTAGAATTACCATTTAAAAATGTAGAGTTTTGTTTAGTTCCATCAAACCAAGATTCCCAAATTAATGGAATATTATATGATGATGGATTATTTGCAGTATATATATTATTTCTACAAGCACCCATACCTGTATTTGATTGACGTTCAAAAACCCAGTTTGATACATTATTATAATCATTTTCTTTATATTTATTAGAAAATCCTATAAAACCTCCATATTTTTCACTTGTTTGATTAAGATATCCCACAACAAATACACGAGTAGATGTACCTGTAATTTGTGATCCACCAGCAAGTGGAGCTGCGAAACGTTTACGATCAGCTGCTGTAAAAGAAAATGTTGGATATAAAGTATTAAAACCTGTTGTGTTAAATTGAATACCTGTTGTATAATCTATGTTTGATAAAGCGATTGCGTGATTTTTATATGATGATTTATCTGCCCATTTATCTAATAATACATTTGTTAATTGTTTAATACCATAAGCTTCTGGATCATTAGCATCCAACCATAAACATAAATTAGTATTAGTATTAATTATTTTAATAGTTGCATTTAAAATTTCTGATTTAGTATATGGTGCTGCTAATAATTGTTTAACATTAAAACCAGAACCTTTTAATTGTCTAATTGTATATGTTGCATTTTTTAATTCAGTTGTAGTAAATCCAATTATTTTTAATTCATTTGCAGTAAATCCAGCAATTTTTAATTCAGTTGCAGTTACTCCTGCTGTTTTTAATTCAATAGCAGTTAATCCGGCAGTTTTCAAATCACTTGCTGTTAATCCATTGACATTGTATGTTTGATTTAAAGTAATTATTATTTCTCCATTTGAATTATATGATAATGTATATGTATTAAGAGTCCATATTGCATATAAAATTGTATTTTGAGATATAGTTAATGATGATTTTGGACTATAACTAGTACCACTACCATTTGCAATTGTATTCCAATTTAAAAGTGTATAACCAGTTTTTAAAAATCCAGTTGAATTATTAATTATTATATATGATCCATCAGTAGTGTATATTTGATCAGATATTATACCACTCCCTCCATTTGAATTATATGATAATGTATATGTATTAGGAGTCCATATTGCATATAAAGTTGTATTTTCAGATATAATTAAAGATGAATTTGGACTATAACTAGTTCCACTACCATTTGCATTTTTATTCCAATTTAAAAATGTATAACCCTTTTTTACAAAAGTATTTGCTAAAGTAGTTATAACAGAATTAGATGGATATGGAGATAATTTATCAATATTAGAACCACTTGTATTACTATTTCCATCATATATTAATATTACATATTTAAATCCAGATAATAACCAATGTGTATTTGAAGAAGTATTAGTCCAATTATTAAGAGTTGGCGATAAATAATGATTAATTGTTAATTTTGCATTAGTGTCAGACCAAATATTTGCGATTTGGGTTGTTATATTTGGATTAAAATTAGTAGAAGATCCGCCAACATATATACAATTATTATGAACACAATAATTTGATTTATCATTAGCATAAATACCATCACCATTATTATTAGTTGTTATAATTCCTATAGTATAACAATTTGTAGCGCTAATTTTTATCAGTGATGAATAACCAGCTGATGAACCAATGATTCCACCGCAATATGCTCCAATATTTCCAATAGAATAACAATTATTAGCGGTGATAAT